>VOFH01003540.1_pt1 | contig 46117 bp, 55 predicted proteins | sample 5384091 | NCBI WGS metagenome assembly VOFH01 (sample SAMN12384727, study PRJNA508395) | human gut metagenome | isolation source: healthy gut G | host: Homo sapiens
GATTCCTGATACATTATCATCACGCTTGCTGTCAACGACAGGCAGGATTTGCGTTTGAAAACACAGTTCAGGAAGGTCTGCTGTCGTCTTCAGCACAGGCATACCCGCGCGGCCCGGAGGCGTAACCAGCATGCACAGCAGCGGTCATCTTCAGGCTGGATACGGCTCTCCAAAACAGCGTTCGGAGCAGTCCGGGCGAGGAGCGATGCCGACAATACGCCGGTGATCAGGCGGACTTTCGACTTCCGTACTGACCACCCGAGCCGGCTGGTGGATCCCCCGAGGATCTTCCTGTCAACAGCTCTCAATCTGCGGCATCTATCTTCCTCGACCTTGAGGACGCATGGATCCCCAGCTTATAACGGATTTCGAGTTGCCGCTGTAAATTATAAAGACGTTCTTCTTCATACCTGATTCATCGTCGCCGCGAACATTTCACCTTCGGTTGCATGACGTGGCAGCGATTTGCCCTCAGCTGATTTACCGTCGACCATTGAGGTGGGCGATCCAGAACATTTTTCAGTTTCCGGCGGTGATCAAGAAACAATCGGCGGCTGGCGGAACTGTATTGTGAAGCGACGAACATCGGCATCGACCTTCCGACTGACGGTTACGCATTCGCCGCAGGCGAACCGTGCCATGGCAGCGATAGCAGTTGGTCGGTCATCTTCAGACAGTCAACGCCGACCCCATTACTGGCAGCGGCATTGGTGGCCATGTCATAATGTTTGAAGCCGCTGTTTTCTGCACCTGATTCTCGGGAGTGCCTGTCTGGTCTGAGTCTGCCCGGCCTGAGGCCTCCCCGCACCCTTGAGAAAACTGACAGGCCCGCGTCAGCACTGTCAGCGCACTGGTGGTGGCCGTTCAGTATTAAACGTGCTGAAGGACCTGGCGGCGGACAACCGGAGCTGTTGACAACAAGCGATTGCTCACGCCGAGGCAGACTGTCGCCGGTCTGTTTCTGGCAACGGCATGATGGTTACACTGGAGCTCCACTATTTAAGACCAAGCGAGCAGGAGAGCTGCCGAGCCCAGCATCACCAGCCTGGTCGCTCATCGATTGGTCAGCTGTCGATAGCTGGGAGACAGACCATCTGACTGGGACAGGGACAGTCCATTCTTCCGACATTGGTCCTCTGTACAGGGCATGGCGTTCGCTCACTTCTTACGGCATTCACTGCCTTCGTGATCACTGAGCCGAAACGTTCCGCGCCGGTTGCCTCTTCGGTTGTTGGCGCACGCCTTGTTTACTTGTTGGCGTAGGCACGGGCCGTCATGCCTCGCTGCGGCGAAACGCAGGCCGTTCCCCTGGCCTGGGTCGTCACCAACATCTGTCCGCGACTGGCGCAAAAATGTTTCGCTTAATATGACGATTTGCAGCCGGCGTTGACGGTTCCACGCCTGGTTCATCAACAGCGATCGAGCGACCAAATTTCGGCTCAGTAGCATAACCCTCCAGGCTCGGTTTGGAACCGATCTGCCTGGCAGTTCATTGCCGGACGCTATCGCCGGTTACCTGATTCCGCTGGATATGACATCGCTTCAACCAGCGGGTCGCGGCCGGTCTCGCCCGCCTGCGGGTTCGCCGTATGCCGTTAACGCCATGTAATATCCAGCCAAGCTTGCCTGGTCTGCCATCTTCAGCGCCGGCAGTGTCCATGTCCCGCTCGCAGCTGGGGACGGATGACGGGATCGCGGCGTACCCGGCGTATCTCGCCTCTGACCAGCTCGGTGGTTCTTCGGCATGCCGAAACTTCACCAGACTACTATGCCTGAACGCTGGCCGGGGATTGGCGCATCGGCCGGTAAACTCCAGCAGGAGGATCGACTGGGACTTCGACAAATTACCACCGGCGGTAGTGCTCGTTCGGTTGCCGCCGCTAACGCATTGCCTTTGCGTGTCGCAGTTAAAGTCAGGTCCAGCAGGAGCTTTCTTTGGAGCTGGAGCAGCATTTTTGCTCTTTCCTTCCCGAGACGACATGCCGCGATTCTGGAGTCGTCCTTGGTAGGGACGTTTCTGCTGGTCTGTGGCCCACCACGGGTCGACGACCATTCGCCGACGCCGATCAGCCCGGTGCTCGTGTTCAGCCCCACCAGAAGTCTTCATTTGCGCCTGCCGGCGGAGTCGCCGCGCCGTGCCGATGTTCAGCATGGCGAACCGAGGCGCTGCTCGTTTCGTCATGCCGGCGCAGCTTCAGCAGGCCTTCAGCTGTTGAATGCCCGGTTGAGATCGCAGTACGGCCGCAGCGGCCGCGCCGCAGAGCTTATTCTGCCCTCCCCGAAATAGGCGGCCTTGGCCGCACTGCCGCCGCCAGATGTTTTCCGCCTCGGAGAGGGGAACCTCCGGGTGTGTGCTCGATTTTCGGCGGCAGCTCAGCCGCCTGGTGCAGCCGTTTTGCTGCGCCGTCTGAAGGGGACGTGCTGAAGGAGCTGCCGCCGAAAATCGAGCACACCGGAGGGTTCCCTCTCCGAGGAGGAGCGGAAAACCTATCTGGCGGCGGCCGGTGCGGCCAAGGCCGCCTATTTCGGGGAGGGGCAGAATAAGCTGCAAATCCTGGCGGCGCTGACGCAGCTGCGGCAGATTTGCTGCGATCCCCATCTGTGCTTTTCCAACTACCAGGGCATTTCCAGCAAGCTGGAGGCCTGCTTGGAGCTCTGCGCCGGTATGGTGGAAAACGGGCACCAGGTGCTTGTGTTCTCTCAGTTCACCTCCATGCTGGAGCGAATCCGGCAGCGGCTGGAGGAGGCCGGGATCTCCAGCTTTACCCTGCAGGGCTCCACGCCCAAGGAGCAGCGGGCGCAGATGGTGAAGGACTTTCACAACGGCGGAGCCCAGGTTTTTTTGATTTCCCTGAAGGCGGGCGGCACCGGGCTGAATCTGACGTCGGCGGATGTGGTGATTCATTACGACCCGTGGTGGAACCTGGCCGCCCAAAACCAGGCCACGGACCGGGCCGGTTCATCGGATGAGGCCAGCAGGAGAAAAAGTCCGTGCATGTCTACCGGGGCACTGTCCCTGCTGGACTGACCCCCAATACACGCGACACGCCGCCTTCCTCAAAGAAGGCGGCGTGCCGTTTTGGTGAAATGATGCGATTACGAAAGCCGGCAGCGGACGGCCAGGCGGGCGCTGCCGCCTACGGTGCAGGTGAACAGCGTCAAGTCCCAAATTCCGGAGGTCATCTCCTCCACCGCCGTTTTTTCCAGAGTTTCCAGTTCCACCACGGTGTAGGACAGGACCCGGCCGGTGAGGTCTGTGAATTGCACCGAATCCCCCGGCTCCAGCTCGTTCAGACGCCCAAAATGGCTGGGGTAGTTGTGCCCGGCAATGACGAGGTCTTGGGTGGATAGGGAACCGGCATACCGGCAGGGGGAGGTCTTCAGCGTGGGGAAGCTCCAGTCCCAGGCCACCGGGAGGCTGAGGTCCAGGGCGGGGATGGACAGAACGCCGGAGTAGCGCCGCTGCTCCACGGTCCGCAGGACCATGTCCGGCTCGGCCTCCCCGTCCCCTTCTGAAGGGGCGGAGGAGGGCTGGATTTGGGGCAGAAGCTGGACCAGGACAGTCTGGACCGCTTCTGCGGCCCGGCGCTGGTCCCAGAGGTTGTAGGCCGTCAGCAGCAGAGCCAGGGCCAGAAGAAGCCCGCCGGACAAAATGAGAAAGCGGCCGTTACGTCTCATGGCGTTTGGCGCCCTTTGCACGGCGCAGACCTGCGGCGAGGAGCAGCCCACCGGCCAGAGCGAGGCAGGGGACCGGCCACCAGAGCTGGCCGGTTTGGGGAAGCTCCGGCGCCCTTGGCCCGGTAGGGTCCTCCGGCTGGACAGGGGTTTCGGCTTCCGGCTTGATCTGTGCGGAGACGGACGCTCCGGCCGGAATCCAGAGGGTAACCGGCGCGGGCCGGTAGGTACCGGACTCCGACTTGTGGGCGCTGCCCAATACCAGGTATAGTCCCGGTTCCAGGCCGGAAAACGCCGCCGTTCCCTGGAGGACGGCCCCGGAGCCGGTAGCCGGGATCCGGTGCTGCTCCACATAGCGGGCCAGGGTTTTGGTCCGCTCGGTCCGCTGTTCGTTGGTGGCGCAGGAGAGACGGACCGGGCAGTCCTGAAATGGGTCCGTCAGCCCTTGGCTGCCGTCGGTCACCTGGTAAATTTGAAACGTCACCCCTTCATAGTCATAGGACAAGATCAGGGCTCCGTCCCCGGCGGCCCGGGCCGGGGTCAGGAGCAGGACGGTACACAAGCAGGAAAGGAGCAGCCTGGACCAGCTTCGTTTTTTCATTCCGGACCGCCGCCTTCCCCGGCAGGCGTGGCAGCCTGCCTTTTTTTTCGATGCCTGCGCCGGATCCAGAGGGGAAGCAGCACAAGTAAGAGAAGCAAAACCATTGCGCCCAGCAACCAGAAGGGCCAACCGGCGGAGCCTGCTCCGGCCTGTGTTTCGGCTTCCTCGGTAACCCGGTGTCCCCGAACCAGGAGGCGGTGGGTATTGACGCCGTAGGGCACGCAGGTGTACAGGGTGACATAATCCATGCCCTCTGTGATGTACAGAGGTTCAATGTTGTCCGGAAGGGTGGTTTGGATTTTGTCCACCTCGTAGGTCATGTCCCGGTCCAGGATGGATACGGTGAACCGGTCTCCCACCTCCAGCTGGTCCAAGTCGGTGAACATCTTGGCCTTGACCAGTCCGTTGTGGGCGGTGAGGACGCAGTGGGTGCTGGGGCCGCCGGTGGGCAGGCTGGAGCCCAGCCAATAACCGGCTCCGGCCTGCAGCTCCTGCTCCTTGGTGCCCTGATAAATGGGCAGCTCCACGTGGATTTTGGGAATGCGGATGTAGCCCATCATGCCGTTGCCCAGGGGGTTGAGCAGACCGGCGACCCGGTCTGCCTCCTCCGGCGTGACGGTCAGCTGATTGGGTTTGTCCAGCAGCTCCCGGTTGTATGCCTCCGCCGCCTCCCACAGGTCGGAGTAATCGATCCCCTGGCCCTCCAGCACCTGGTTGTACTGGGCCACCTCCCGCTTGGCCTGCCACCGGTAGAGCAGGTCGCTGGCGGTGGGGTACAGCAGAACGCCCAGGCCGATGAGCAGCAGAAGGAGGAAGAGTACGGTGCTGACGCGAGGTTTTCGTTTCATATGTCGGATCTCGCCTTTCTCAAAGGGTGCGGGGGAAGGCCTCAGACCGGGAGGGCCGGATTTCCCAGGGCGGTTGGTTCGTTCCAAGGGATTAGGCGCGCTTTTTCTTCCGGGAGATCAGGAACAGAACCGCAGCGGCTGCCAAGATGGCAATGCCCACGACGGTGTACACCACCGTACCGCTGCCGCCGGTGTGGGGAATCAGCGCGTTGGCAAATTGCACGGAGACGACGTGATCTGTCGTGTCCTTTACGGAGATGACGACCGTTAGCTCCTTATCGCTTGCCACGTATCCCTCCGGCGCTTTGGTTTCCTTCAGGTAGTAGGTGCCTGCGTCCAGACCGTCGCGGATTGCGTAACCGTCCGAACCGGAGGTCAATTTGATGATGCTGCTTTCGATGACGTTGCCCTCTGCGTCCTTCTGGTACAGTTCAAACTCCGCGCCGGGCAGGGGGGCGTTTGTTTCTTGATCATACTTAAAGACCGAGAGCTGAAAGGTGTCGACCTGACGATATCCTTTTCCGTCTCGCCGCCTTCATATTCCACCCAGGCGGTGTTGTAGTAAGTACCGGCGGTGATATCCGTTGCGGCAGTGGCGGAGTAGGTCAGCACAATGGGGGCCGTGCCGAATTCAGCTTGCGTGAAATACTCCCGCATCGTACAGCTTCACCAGGTCCAGGGTGAGGGTGATGGTGGTTTGCTGGCCTTCTGCGACGGTGGACTCCAGGGTATAGAGATCAGAAGGAACGTCTTTGCCGTTTACGGTAACCTTCAGAGAATCCGCGTTGAAAAATAAGCTGGGGATCCATGCGGTCCTCAAAGGTCAGGAGATAGGTGCCGCCGTTGAGGGGACTGTTGTGGGAGAGGATCGATACCTCTCGGGGGGATCCACCTCAGCCGGCTTCAGGTAATTGGTCAGGTCCTCCGGTACGTTGGAGGTCAGAACGAAGTCCACCTGATCACCGGCAGCTACGGTGTCGGCATCCACCAGCCCTCGCCGGACTGAATCTTCTTCTCCAGGCCGGGGTAGCTGGTTTTGGAGCCGGTATCCGTGAGGGTGAAGGAGCAGTTGTATTCAAACGCAGTACCTTGATAGCAGTTGTCATGTATCCGGGCCGCTTAACACGCCTTTCATTTGAACGGATGCCTGGCCTTCTTGGAGATTGGCAGCGGACCAAGTATGAGACAGCTCCTGGTTTAGTGTTTTCCAAGCCTCGGTATCCGGGTCCATATACTCTGCAAGGGGATAATCGTTGACGGTAAGGAGGTGATGATAAAAGTAGTAATATCCAAGGGCTGCAACCAGCGGATTTGTTTCGGGCCCATTGCGTTGTGTTGTCCGCCCCTGCCTGGGTTCTCGCAGCTGAATAGATTGACCATATAAGCCATTGTGGTATCTTCCAGCGAGCCAACCGGCTGGTCCCCGCCATAGGTTGCATAATGCTCATTGTAGAAGTCCAGATAGTATGTTCCCAAATATGCAACCGTGATGTCCGCGTCGCTCATGTCTTCGCTGCCGTAGCCTGCTTTGCGGAGGGCGGAGCCGATGGTAGCGTCGGATAGGGCCTTGTCCATTTTCAGATACGCCGCCATAACCGAAGTCAATATCCAGAGCGGCAATGGCGTCGTTACAGGAACGGCGTACGTTATTTCCCACCTTCCCCGATGTACGGACGAGATACACCTGGAATCCGTCAAAGGTTGAAACGGTGCCGTAGGATTCTGACTCCGGCGTATAGGGAGCCGTTCCGAGGAGAATGCTACCGTCTTGATACGCGTAATTTTTGAGGAATTATTGATGATCGTGATGGGAAAATCGGTCCAGTCACCGGGAACGGCATTTTCCTGTTTTATGGATGCGTCGCCAAGATTGACATTCAGGTCGCCGGTTGCCCCTTCGTTGATGATCACTTGGATTTCGTCGTCCACCAGGACAACGTCGACTCCCTCTGAGGTTTCGGGGTACTGGGGTGGGGTCTCCAGCTGGACGGCAAAGGCGTTGACCGTCAGGCCAAAGATCATGAGAGCCGCCAGGAGTATCGATAATACCTTTTTCATGAAATTCTCTCCTTATTTGATTTGATTGGGATGGGGTAAATTGGGGAATGCGCATTCCCTCCTAACATACGTGCCCGTTTCCGAATTGCAGCTGACGGAAGCCAAGCTGTGTCATCCGCCTGCACAGCTTTGGGCTTGGCAGGCATTCGGCAGGATACGGCTCATGGCTCCGCCCACGGCGCTCCTATGCAGTTCTATGCCCATGTGCCCTCCCCTCTTTTTCCGGAATGTTACAACAAAATTCCGATTTTGTTGTAAAAGAATTTCCACCGTTTTGCCGGGGGGTGCAAACGGCGCTGCAAATTGCCGGTTTTCCAAAAGGCACGCCGAGGAAGGCTGGGAAATCCATTTTTCCAGTCTTCCTCGGCGTGTTTTGGGATGCGGCGCAACCATGTGTCGGAGAGGGGGAAGCGCGGCCGCGCTTCCCCTATGCGCTTGACGGGGTTGCGGTTCTCTGTTATGATAAAAATGAAGGCGGACTTTGCCTGATATGATATGAATTTTATAAATGAGGTCTTGTATGAATGTACAGCAGCTGTGGAAAAAATAAGCCTGCCGTCTGAGGTCAGAAGTAGGCTGGCGGATTGTTTCCGTGCGGTTGACTTCGGCGCGGTGGACGGGGCATTGCGGGATTTTCTGGTTTATGAGAAGATTCCGGACGCTTGCGCGGCCTTGCAGGAAAAGCTGGGAGACGACGAGGATCACATGAAAATGCTGGCCTGCATGTTGCAGGCGTCGGCCAATGCCTATGCCGTTTATCGGGAAAGGGGCGTGGACGACGGGATCTACGTTGCCACCATGAAATGCTACACACGATTTCTAAACGAGACGCATCAAATGACAGGCCGGTATGATTTTGACCGGTATGGGTGGACAGGCCGTCAGGCAGGCTGCCATTTGTTTCGAATCGGCCAACTGGAATATGAGATCAGCCCCCGGGCGGGCCGAGTTACGATTGAAATCCATATCCCGTCCGATGCGGATTTTTCCCCGGCTTCTGTGGAGGAATCCCTGAAGCAGGCAAGGGCCTTTTGCCCGATATGATCCGCAGCTGTCTCATTGCGCGTATTGCTGCCGTTCCTGGCTGTTGGACCGTCAGCTGAGGGGGATGCTGGGGAAGGACTCTCATATTCTCAGTTTTCAGAACCGGTTTACCATATTCGACGAAGGGGAAGCCGGCGCCGATGTGCTGCGGTGGCTGTTCCAAACCCAGGAGACTTGCTATGAGGCCTTACCCGAGAGGACTTCTTTGCAAAGAAAGGTGAAAATGCATCTTTTATCCGGTGGGGTCATTCGAAATGCAGGCGGCGTATTGTGCAAACCGTACTTCTGTGAATCTGCGTCTTCCGCCTTATAGCCGCAATCCTTTGATGTCTTTGATTCTGGATAAGATCAGATTGCAGCTGCATGCCAGCACGCCGGGCAGCTTGTCGATGGTATCATAGAGCAAAGCTTCCATCTCCTCTCCGGAGGAGGCCACTGCGTGTACATGCAGCTTGTTTTTTCCTGTCACACGGTAGATTTGCGTGACCGTGTCGTTCCGGCAAAGCAGTTCGGCTACGTTCTGAACGGCATGGGGGCCGTCTCAATTTCAAAATAGCAGGAAACTGCGCCGTTCATTTTTTGCGGATTGATGACCGTGGTGTACGCCTCAATGATGCCTTTTTCTCCAGAGCCTGCACGCGTTGCTTGACGGCGACGCGTGAGATTCCGATCTGTTCTCCGATGTCTGAATAAGACATTCTGGCATTTTGTATCAGCAGCCGGACGATCTTTTGGTCCAGCTCATCCAATCCGTCTAGAAACATACGATGGCAACTCCCTCTCTGTAGGATCGTAACTGGGGCCATTATACAACGGATTTGGCCAAAGTGTCAAGGGATGCGCAACCTCATCCTTGACATCTAGTGTGCCGGAGTATATAATTTGTTTCGAATGTTAAGATAGAACTTACATAACGAAAGGGACGGAGCGCAAATGGGAAGGGAACTGACGCAGGGGACCCGTCACGAAAACGCTGCTGCGTTTTGCTATTCCAATGATTTTGGGGACCTGCTGCAGCAATGCTATAACATTGCCGACACGCTGATTGTGGGAAGATTTCTGGGGACAGACGCGCTGGCTGCAGTGGGCTCGGCGTTTTCCCTGATGACCTTCCTGACGGCCATTTTACTGGGGCTTTGCCATGGGCAGCGGCACGGTTTTTTCCATCTATTATGGGCGGAAGGATGAACACGGGCTGAAGGAAGGGATTCTGGCTTCCTTCACCCTGCTTGCCGCCGTCACGGTACTCTTGCATATTCTGACCTTTTGCTTGCTTGACTGGACGATTGCGGCGCTGCGTACGCCGGATCATCTGGTGGGGATGACGCGGGAGTACCTCGCGGTGATTTTTGTCGGAATGACCGGCATCTTTCTGTACAACTTTTTGCTTCGTTGCTGCGTTCTCTGGGAAATTCCGTGGCTCCGTTTGTGTTTCTGGCGATTTCTGCCTGCCTGAATATTGTCCTGGACCTTTGGTTTGTGGCGGGCCTCCACCGCGGCGTGGCCGGAGCGGCGGAGGCCACCGTCCTTTCTCAATATGTCTCCGGAATTGGAATTGCCGTTTACACCAGATGCAAATTCCCAAAGCTGCTGAAGCGTGACCGCCGAGTCTCCCTGCGGCTCAGCCGCGTGAAGGAAATTACCCGCTTTTCCGCGCTGACCTGCTTGCAGCAGTCGGTGATGAACCTGGGGATTCTGGCCGTGCAGGGACTGGTCAACAGCTTCGGGCCGGTGATTATGGCGGCTTTTGCCGCCGCCGTTAAGATCGACGCCTTTGCTTACCTTCCCGTGCAGGATTTCGGCCATGCGTTTTCCACCTTTGTCTCCCAAAACTACGGCGCAAAACAGACCGGCCGCATACAGAAGGGGCGTTCGGACGGCGTTCTGGATTTCCGCCTCATTCGGCGGGATTCTCTCCCCTGCTGGTCTGCGCGCTGGCGGGGGCCGCTGATGGGACTGTTTGTCCATGGGTCCGAAGGGCGGTCATTGGGGAAGGCGTCCGGTATCTCCGCATAGAAGGCGCCTTTTATTGCCTCATCGGCGCGCTGTTTTTGCTGTACGGGCTGTATCGCGGCCTGGGAAAACCCGGCATGTCGGTGGTTCTCACGGTTGTGTCTCTGGGCGTCCGGGTGGCCTTGGCCTATGCGCTCTCTCTGCCGTGCCGGGCATCGGCGTTGCAGGAATCTGGTGGGCGGTTCCCATCGGCTGGTTCTTAGCGGATGCCCTGGGCCTGGGATACTATGTTGCGCGGCGCAAAACATGGATGACATCCATGGCCCGGGAGATGGATCCACCGGCGTAATGTACCTCGGAGCGCTACTGCGCCGTCTTGTCACAAAATGGAAATCTTTTACCAAATTCACACCTTGTCAAGGGCAGTTTGCGTTTTTTCAGGGTAAGTACTTGAAAAGTAAATGGGAAGTTGCTACAATATTGTATAACCTGTCGCCGGAGCGGGCACACGGCGCTTCAATAGAACGGAGGTTTACAACAAAATCGGAACTTTGTTGTCAGATAACCAAGTCGAGCTGCTCCATAAGCCGTTGGTGCTCCGTACCGCTTTCCATAATATAGATTCGGGTGGTTTCGATGCTGGCGTGGCCGAGGAGGTCCGCCAGCTTTGCCATATCCTTGTCCAGGCTGTAAAATGTCTTGGCAAATAAATGGCGGAAATTGTGGGGGAACACCTTGCTGGGCTCTACGTTTGCCAGTTGGCAGAGCCGGTGCAGCTCTCGCCAGACGTTGAGCGGTCCATGGGGGCGCCGGATCTGGTGACGAAGATGGGACCGGCGGTCATTTGGCGGCTGCTGCAATAGGACTGCAGCAGGCTTCGGAGCTTGGCGGGGAGAAAGATGAGGCGCTGCTTTCCCTTGCAGTCTACCATAGTCCGGCCGGTTTGCAGAGACTCCACCGTGACAAACGGGAGCTCAGAAATTCGGATGCCGGTGGCGGCCAGGGTCTGAATCAGGCAGAACAGGCGCTGATTGCCGTGGGAGCGGGCCGCCTCTAACAGGCGGCGGTATTCCGGCTTGCTCAGCTCCTGCGCCTCATTTCGGAAAATCTGCCGCTGCAGCCGCAGCGGTTTGACCCGGCAATCGCTCCAGCCCAGAAACTGGAACAATCCGTTGGCTGCGGCCAGCATGGAGTTCACGGTGCCGGCGGCATAGCTTCCGGTCAGATGCTGCTTCCAATCCATGACGGCCTCCTTTGTCTATGGTGTTGTTCCCGGCGAGAAACCGGAGCAGGTTTTGCAAGTCCCGGTTGTATTTTTGAATGGTACCCGGACTTCGCTCTGCCTCCTGCAGATATTTGCAATAATCCTGCAGCTGTGTTGTGTGATCATCGGATGCATACGAATCCCCTCCTTCATCATGAGTGTACCAATTTATCCGGTGTTTGAAACAAAATTTTTGCTGCAAGGGATTGGTCCGGCTGGGTGGCGGCGGCGTCGAAGAAAGCGGAAGGAAAAACGCTGGGCGGGAAAAAGGGAAAACCGAAAGCGGTAAATTCCGCCGCCCATAGTTTGGCCGGAGATACATAATTTCTTCTTTGACAAATAATAGCCTCGACACAGAAAGCAGGGCCGGCAGCGCCGCCCGTTTAAAGGAGAATTGGTATGAAAGCAACAGGCATTGTCCGTCGCATTGACGATTTGGGGCGGGTGGTAATTCCCAAGGAAATCCGCCGTACCCTGCGAATCCGGGAGGGAGATCCCCTGGAGATTTACACAGAGAAGGACGGCGGGGTGATTTTTCGGAAATATTCGCCCATGGGAGATTTGCAGGACTTTGCGGCGCAAATCTGCGAATCCATTGGAAAAAACACCGGACGGATCGCGGCGGTGTCGGACCGGGACTCGATCATTGCCTTGTCCGGCGCGCCCCGGCGGGAGCTGGTGGACCGGCGGAACTCTGCGGATCTGGAAAATCTCATGGAACAGCGGAAAAGCTATCGCTACAGTCCGGGCAATGTGAAGCTGCGGGCGGTGGAAGGCTCGGAAAAGTATTATTTGGGAGCCGCCGCGCCGATTGTGGCCCAGGGCGACCTGATGGGCTGCGTCATGCTCCTGATGGACGAGGAGGAGACGCCGCCGGCAGAGGGCGACCAGAAGCTGGTCCAAACGGTGGCCGGTTTTTTGGGAAGACAAATGGAAGCATAACGGTACAGAGCCTGCTGCAAACGGAAAGCTTGCAGCAGGCTCTGTGTATTTGTGTAACAACGTGGGAGAGCGCGTCGGGTGCGCCCCGGGGTCAAGAACCGGAGGAATGGATTCTGGAACGGAGCATCTCATCCATTTTTTCGTAGAGCAGACCGGAGGCGGCCTCATGGGCCGGGACGGAGCAGATGTACTTTTCCTGCTTGTCGTACAGATACCAATTGGTGGTGCTGAACCACGGCCGGCCGATGTCGCTCCAGAGGTAAAACCGGTCGCCGGTGAGGCGGTGGACCAGCAGGCCGTCTTGATCGATGGAGACGCCCCAAGCCCAGTTCCATACGGCGGCGGCGGCCGGAAACGGGGAGATGAGCACCATCGCCAACAGCACGCCGGGATGCACGTAGTGGGCGCCCAGGGCGGCGAAGGCCAGCAGCACCACGGAAAAATATAAAGGCGTTCCGATTCTCTCCGGGGGATGCCGGAAGGTCATCTCCGGGCGCGGGGGCAGATGGAAGCCCCATTTGCGCTTGAGCCGCAAAAGAAGAAAAGCGGCCAGAGCGGTGATTGCAAAGGCGGAGAGAGCCACCCACCAACAAATGAGGCTGCACACGACCAGATATGCCAGGGCGTAAATGCCGAAGATCACACAGGAGAAGACGTCGCGCCTCTCCAGCAGGGGATCGGTGACCGGGGTGGGCAAATAGCCGGCGATGGCCAGGGCGATGATCCAGAAACAGATATGGCCCGACCAGAAGAGCATGGCCAGGCTGACGGTTATGATGGAGGCAAAAAAGTGCCCATAATCCAGGTGTTGACCTCCACATCCTGGGGGGTCAGGGGGCGGTCGGGATCTTTGCGCTTTGTGGCGTCGCTCCGGCTGGGTTGCCGCGCTTGGGCGGTCGGCGGGCAGGGCGGGGGACGCCGGTCCGGCTGCCCATCGGTCTGAGTCGACTCCAAGGTAATGCCCGAGTTGTCATAGGAAATCCTCTCTTTCTATGGTTTCTTTGTGACCAGGCTGCGGATCCGTTCCGGCGTCGCGCCTGTGTAACGTACGCCGTCCCACGTGATGCAGGGACCGTGACGGCAAGCCTTTTGACAGCCGGTGCGTTCAAATTGAAAGCCGCCTTTGGAGCTGAAGCCGCCGGACCTGACATCGTATGTGCGTTCTACAAAGCTCGCCAGGCGCGCTCCGGCGCATCGCGGTCCGCAGCAGACGGTCAGCCGGTGCGCAGCACCCGCCGGCCGCAGACTGGGGTACCGCCGGACCATGGCGGACAGGAAAGAGACCCGAAGGGAAAAGGCGCAGGCAATTTCCTCCAGGGCTTCCATAGGCAGCGCGCCGCCGCAGTGCTCCTGCACCTCCTGCAAAAGCGTGAGGAGGGCCTGCTGATCTGCCGGTCCGCCCAAGCGGCGGCAGCGGTCGAGGGCTTCAGCAAAGTCAAAATTCCATGGCATGGTGTCACCTCCCAGCTTCCGGCCGTTCCAGCGTTTTTATTATAGCATAAGAATATGGCGATTTAAATACCTTGAGATAAAAATAGCAAAAATTTTTTGCAGAGTACGAATTGCTATGCTGGAGAATGGAAGGTTGTCTCTGCACGATGAAAAATGGGATAATTTACCAATAGTTGAGCTGGGAATTTTTTCCTGCTATACGGATTCAAAGGGAAACTTTGGAAGCAAGGCGAAAAATTTTGCTTGTCATATGATGCAACTGTGATACAATTGTGATACAAACTGTATCCCGGAGGCGAATTTTCCATGATACGGATTTTAATTGTAGAAGATGAGCAGCCCATCGCCAATTTGATCGACTGGAACTTGACGGACTGCGGATATTCGTGCCGGAAGGCTTATGACGGTCTGACGGCGGCGGACCTGATTCTGGAAAATACATATGATCTGATTTTATTGGACATTATGCTTCCCGGCGTGGACGGATACAGCCTGCTGGAGCAAATCAAACCCACGGGGACGCCGGTCATTTTTCTCACGGCCAAGGGATCGGTGGCCGACCGGGTGCGTGGACTCCGGGCAGGCGCCGACGATTACCTGGTCAAGCCGTTTGAAATTGTGGAGCTGCTGGCTCGGGTGGAGACGGTGCTGCGCCGGGTGGGGAAGGGCAGAGAGCGCCTTCAGATCGGCGATGTGGTCATTGACGAGAGCTCCATGCAGGTGACCAAGGGGGGAGAGCCGGTATCTCTGACGAAAAAAGAATTCGACCTGCTCCTGTTATTTGTCCGGAATCAAAACATGGCGCTGTTTCGCGAGACGATTTATGAGCGGGTCTGGGAGGCGGAGTACACCGGAGACAGCCGCACGGTGGACCTGCATGTGCAGCGGCTGCGGAAGAAGCTGGGGTGGCAGCACCGCCTGACGGCGGTGTACAAGGTGGGATACCGGCTGGAGGTGAAAGAGTGAAGCTGTCCTGGAAGATCGTCCTGGTGGTTTTGCTGATTGTCGCCGTGACGGTGAGCGCCGCCAGCTATACCATGATTGCCTCTGCCTTCCAGGCGGAGCTGGACAGCCAGGTGAGCGCGGCGGCGGATGAAAGCCAAATGCTGTGCCTGACCCTGGGCGCTTTGGCCGCACAGGCCGTGGGCAACGGGGAGGGGTCTCTGCGGGAGATTTTGAACAGCAGCTTTTTTCAGAACTATCGCATGATCGTATACCGGCAGGACGGCAGCGTTTTATGGCAGAACCGGGAGGAGGCGGCCGGTCTCGCCCCGGGGGATGTGGGAGAGGAAGGCATCTGCTACATGATCTCCCGGTTGGAGCGGGGAGGGAGCCGGTATCTGGAGACGATTCAGCGGCTGGAGCTGAAACAGGAAACCTTTTATGTGGACCTGCTCCAGGAAGCGGACCAGGCGTTTCTGCGGCGGGATGCGAATCTGGCCGTTTACCACCGGGTGATGCTGGTTTCCATAGGCGCGGGCGCGCTGGCGGCTGTGGCCTGCGCTGCGGTGGTTACGGACCCCATCCGGAAGCTCTCCCGCTCCACCCGGTCTATGGCGGACGGGCAATACGCCCGCCGGGTGAAGGTGCGCTCCCGGGATGAGCTGGGGGCGCTGGCAGAGGATTTCAATCACATGGCCGACGCGCTGGAGATGAAGATTCAGGAGCTGGCGGCTGCGGCCCAAAGGCAGCGGGATTTTACGGCGTCCTTCGCCCATGAGCTGAAGACGCCCCTGACCTCCGTCATCGGTTATGCCGATACCCTGCGCAGCCGGGAGCTGTCCCGACGGCAGCAGCTGGAGGCGGCCAATTACATTTTTACAGAGGGAAAACGGCTGGAGGCCATGTCCTTTTCCCTGCTGGATCTGTTCGCCCTGGAGCGGTCGGAGCCTCAGATGACCTCCGTGCAGGCCCAGTCGTTGGCCCGGTCGGTGTCGGAGAGCGCGGGGTATCTCATGGAGCAAAGCCGGGTGAAGCTGTGCGTCGCGGTAGAGGCGGGGACCTTTACCGGGGAGCCGAATCTGCTGAAAACCTTACTGTACAATCTGCTGGACAATGCCCGAAAGGCGTCCGAGCCGGGGAGCGAGGTGGAGCTCCGGGGCCGGGCCGGGCCCGCAGGCGTGTATACCTTCCAGGTGGAGGACCACGGCCGGGGCATTCCCCGGGAGGCGCTGGACCGGGTGACGGAGCCGTTTTATATGGTGGACAAGTCCCGCGCCAGGGCCCAGGGAGGGGCCGGATTGGGGCTGGCGCTGTGCCGGCGCATTGCCGAGGCCCACGGAACCAAGCTGTATTTTACAAGTCGGGAGGGAGCGGGCACCTGCGTGTCGTTTTCCCTGGGAGAGACGGGCCTGTGAAACGAAATGCGGCGGACCGGCTTGACCGGCGCTTCGGGCTTGCCCCAACGGGAAAAGGGGCGTCCCGTTGCGGGCTCCGGCGCGGCGGCTTGAGAATGATTTGCATGGAGAGGAGGGATGGACGATGACCAAACGAGGCTGGCTTCTTTTGCTGTCGGCGGCGGCGGTGCTGGCGGGAGCCGCGTTTTTGCCCGGCGGCGTTTTGGCGGCCCGGGAGCGCATGCTGTATGGAAAAAAGCAGCTGTGGCAAAGCCTGGGGTTTCGTTCTCCATGAATACCGGGACGCTGCTCCAGCGGCTGGAGGTGATCGGCAACCACGGAAGCGTGTCGGAAATCGATGTGGAGGTGGGCGAATCCCGATATTACGACCCGGAGACGCTGGTGTTCCTGTGTGAAAAGGAGCTGGATGAGCTGGCCGAAACAAACCGGATCGGAAAGGCTTTCCAGCTCCGGCTGGAGGACCTGCTGGCGGAAGAGGAGACAGGGCATGTTTTGTCCGCGGGCTATATGTGCGTGGTGGACTCGTCCACGGGAAATACCTTCTTATTGGGGTATCTGGCCAGTCTGTACGGGGATCTGGAACTATATCTGGATCTGGATTCCGAAAAGCTGATTTACATGAGCGGGTCTGTGGGCGAGATGGAGCAGTATTTGGGCGCGGTACCCTGGCACCATGAGGTCTGCGCCGATACCTTTGCCCGGTATCTGGACCTGCAGTACGTGGAACTGGGCGGGACGACCTCTTTTGGAGGAATGTATGCGCTGGTGGATCCGGAGGATCCGGAGGGACTTTCGGCGCCGTTTTGGGTAGAGGCCCAAAATGGCTGGGCGTCGATGGGGGTTATGCCGTACTGACGGCGCAAAGAGCCGGGCCGTCGTGTTCTCCGGAGGGCCTCCGGCGGATGCAGCGCAAATCGGAATGAATTTGGATGCAGCGGATGCGGTATGGTCCGACTATGCCGGGGCGCAGCAAATTTTTACCTGATGTATGGGAGGAAATGCAATCATGAAGCTGGAACTTGTTACACCGCAGACGGCAGGGGAACTGGACGCTTTTGTGGAGCAGCATCCCCAGGGATATTTCACCCAAACCTCCCCATGGGGAAAGGTGAAGGAGGATTGGCTTTGGCGGGGGATCCTGTGCCGGGAGGAGACGGGACGCATTCGCGGCGCCATGGCGGTTCTCATGCGCCGGGTCCGGTGGATCGGCTGCCGCATGCTGTACGCGCCCCGAGGGCCTGTGGCGGACCCCGAGGATCTGGAGACCCTCGCCCTCCTGGTCCGCGGGGCCAAGGAGATGGGGAAGGTATATCAAGGGTATTTGCTGCGGATCGACCCTCCGGCGCCGGAGTCCGACGGGGATTTCCGCCGGAGGATGGAGAGATTGGGCTTTCGGATTGACCCCATTTCCGATTTCTCCAGCTTTCAGCCGCGCTTGGGCTACCGCCTGGATTTGACCGGGAAAACGGAAGAGCAGCTTTTGGTTGCATTTCACAGGGAAACCAGGTATAATGTAAAATCGGCTGAGCAGTGCGGCGTGCATGTGGAGCCGGGCGGTCCGGAGGATGCCGAAGTCTTTTTTCCATGATGGAACACACGGCCCGGCGGGATGGATTCACGCCCCAAAGCGCCGATTTTTACCGCAGGTTGCTCCTGGCTTTTCCGCAGTGGGCCAGAATGTATCTGGCCTGGTATGACGGCAGGCCGGTTGCCGGGACGATCTGCTTACATATGGGGAGCCGGACCTGGGAGCTGTACAGCTGCTCCGCCGGCGGCGAGGCCCGGCATTCCAATGAGCTGCTGAAATGGACCGTGATCCGGTGGGCGTTGCAAAACGGGAGCGCCTGCTGTGACTTCGGCGGCGTGGAGGGGTATCCCAACCGGGATAACCCCCAATTCGGCCTGCACCGGTTTCTGCAGGGCTTTGGTGCGGAGTTTTACGCGTATCTGGGGCAAATGGATTTGCCGTTGCGTCCCTGCCTGTGCCGGTGGGTGCAGTGGGGCCAAAGCGCTTGGCCGGCGTTGCGGGGAAAGGAGTTTTCCAAATGAACAAAAGCAAAAAAAGAGCCCGAAGAAGGCGCCGAAGAAAAGACCCGGCGCCCTATTTGGTCGGCGCCGGGCTGGTTCTGGTGGTCTTGCTTGGTTGTCTGCCTCTGCTGAGCGGAGCCGGGGAGACGGAGCCGGATGGAGCGGAGGAGCCGGTTTCCCAGGAGTCCCAAGGGCCGGTGGAGGCGCAGGAGACGGAGGAATCCGCACCGGTGGAGAAAACAGAGCCTGGAGCGGACTGCCCGGCGCTTTTGCGGGAGCTTTTGGAGCGAAATCCGGAGACCTACGACTTTGTAGCCGGGTATCCGGGAACCTATGACCTGGATGCCGACCTGGAAGAAGATTATACCCCCGGGGAGATTCCGCACCTGTTTCAGTGGGACACCCGATGGGGGTACTATCCCTACGGGGGCAATCGGGTGCAGGATTTGCTGGGCCTGTCCGGCTGCGGACCTACGGCGCTGTCTATGGTTGTGGTGGGCATGACCGGCGACACCGCCTGGAACCCGGCGAAGGTGGCCCAGTATGCCGCCGAGGCCGGATATGTCACCCGGGAGGCGGGGACCGCTTGGGCCCTGATGAGCGAGGGCTGCAGCCGTTTCGGCTTGACGGCGCAGGACGTTCCCCTGTGGGAGGATACCATGGTACAGGCGCTGGACAGCAGTCCGCTGATTTGCGCCTTGGGCCCCGGAGATTTTACCGAGGTGGGACATTTTATCGTCATCGCCGGTTACGAGGAGGGCGCTTTTCGGGTTTTGGACCCCAATTCCCAGGCCAACAGCGAAAAGGCCTGGAGCTACGACACCCTGGAGCCGCAAATCAAGGCGATTTGGAGCTTTTCTCTGGAGGACTGAGGCCGCCGGGGGACAGAAAAGAGATACGAGGCCGGGCGCTTTGCGCGCCCGGCCTCGTGGGGTATTTTGGGGAGGAGCAATTACTTGGCAAAGACCCGCTTCAAGCGGCAGAACCGGGGCAGGCCGTCTTCCTTGGCCATGCCGGTCTCGCCCTGAATGAGGGGCAGGCAGTAGTCGATGAAATCCTGGGTCACGCCGTTGCCGTCGGCGCTGATCCATTCCACGGGGACCTTTTTCTCGGTGTTCGCCACCAAAGACAGGTCGAACAGCTGGGGACGGCACTGATACCCGTTTTCGTCTCTGGTGCAGGCAAAGCCCACCATCTTGTCGGTCTCCCCGGAGACGGCCGCCTCCACGGCGGTTTTGCCGGACAGGAAGGACTCGGCGATGTCCGTGCCGGAGGCGCAGTGGGCGGCGCAACGCTGCAGCAGGCTCAGCTCAATGGGGCGGACCTTGGCGCCGGTGGCGGCTTTTACCACGTCGGCCAGTCTGGCGGCCAGTCCGCCCAGCTGGGCGTGGCCGAAGCCGTCGGTGCCGGAGGTTTTGGCCTCGGAGACAAAGGTGCCGTCGGCATAATGGATGCCCTCGGATACGGCGACGATGCAGTTCTTCTTTTCCGCGTAGATCCGCTTCACGTCGGCAATGAAGGCGTCCATGTTGAAGTCCACCTCGGGCAGGTAAATGAGGTCGGGCCCTTCGCCCTTGACGCCGGCCAGGGCGGCGGCAGCTGTGAGCCAACCGGCGTGACGGCCCATGCACTCGATGATGGTGACCATACCGGTGTCGTACACCCGGCAGTCCCGGGAGACCTCCATGACGGAGGTGGCGATATATTTGGCGGCGGAGGCGAAGCCGGGGCAGTGGTCCGTACCGGCCAGGTCGTTGTCAATGGTTTTGGGAACGCCCATGACGCGGCACTCGTAGCCCACCCGGTTCATATACTTGGAAATTTTGTTGCAGGTGTCCATGGAGTCGTTGCCGCCGTTGTAGAAGAAATAGCGGACGTTGTACTTTTGGAAGATTTCCAGAATGCGCTTATAATCGGTGTCGTCCACATCCGGGTCGGCAATCTTGTACCGGCAGGAGCCCAGGGCGGAGGAGGGGGTATAGAGCAGGTGCTCCAGCTCCTTCGGGTCCTCCTCGTCCATGATCATCAGCTGATCGTTCAGAACGCCCTTGATGCCGTGGAAGGCGCCGTAAACCTTGGTGATGTTTTCGTTTTCCAGAGCGGTCCGGATGACGCCGTAGGCGCTGGCATTGATGACGGCGGAAGGACCGCCGGATTGGCCGATGATGACGGAACCGGTCAAAGCTTTGGTAGACATTTATATTACCTCCAGGAAAAATATAAAAAATTTAGACAGATTGTACAAGATGCCCCTGCGTTTGGGCATATACGTAGAAATGATAGCACAAAATGCCCCGAATGGCAAATAAAATAATTGAAATTGGGCGCATTTGTGATATAATGTCTTTAGAAAACAGGCGGATGTCCGCCGGAATCGAGAAGGAGTGTTTACAATGCCTCTGGTAACTTCTAAGGAAATGTTTCAGAAAAGCTTATGACGGCGGCTATGCCATAGGCGCTTTCAATGTCAACAATATGGAAATCGTGCAGGGCATCACGGAAGCCTGCCGGGAGGAGAAGGCCCCGGTCATCCTGCAGGTCTCCAAGGGCGCCCGCGCCTATGCAAACCACACCTACCTCGTCAAGCTCGTCGAGGCGGCTGTCATTGAGTGCCCCGAGATCCCCATCGTTCTGCATCTGGACCACGGCCCCGACTTTGAGACCTGCAAGTCCTGCATTGACGGCGGCTTTACCTCCGTCATGATCGACGCCTCCTCCAAGCCCTTTGCCGAGAACATCGAGATCACCAAGAAGGTGGTCGAGTACGCGCATGACCACGGCGTGGTGGTGGAGGCCGAGCTGGGCACCCTGGCCGGTATCGAGGACGATGTGAAGGTCTCTGCGGAGGATTCCTCCTATACCCGCCCCGAGGAAGTGGAGGAGTTCGTCTCCAAGACCGGCTGCGACTCGCTTGCCATTGCCATCGGCACCTCCCACGGCGCTTACAAGTTTAAGCCCGGGACCAAGCCCCAGCTGCGTTTCGACGTGCTGGAGGAGGTTTCCAAGCGGCTGCCCGGATTCCCCATTGTGCTCCACGGCTCCTCCTCTGTGCCGCAGAATTATGTAGAGATGATCAATGCCCACGGCGGCAAGATGCCCGGCGCCATCGGCGTGCCCGAGGATCAGCTGCGCCATGCTGCCGAGCTGTCTGTCTGCAAGATCAACATCGACTCCGACCTGCGTCTGGCGATGACCGGGACCATTCGGGAGTTCTTCGATGCGCATCCGGACAAGTTTGACCCCCGGGAGTACCTGAAGCCCGCCCGCGCCAACATCAAGGAACTGGTGCGCCACAAGCTGGTGAACGTTCTGGGCTGCGCCGGAAAGGCCTGATTGTCTCCTCCCGGTTCTATTTCATGCTGAAAAACGGCCGTCTCAACACCGCGTTGAGACGGCCGTTTTGTATCCCCACAGGCAACCGGCGGAAGGAAAGCGCCCAAGCTCCTCCGCCGGAAATCTCTCTGCAGGGGCGTCGAAGGGGAAACGCAGGCCGGGGAAGCTGCCGTTGGCCGGCTTTCACCGGCCAACGGGTGGGAAGATACAGGGAAGCTAGAAATTTTGGTCCAGGATCGTCAGCAGCTTGGCCATTTGCGCCCGGGTCAGTTCGGCGCGGGGATACAGCTTTCCGTCCTCATAGCCTTGGAAGAAGTCCTCGGCCACGGCCCAGGCGACGGCAGCTTCGGCATAGGGGGAGATCCGACCGGCATCGGCGAAGCCGGATAAGCTGCCGCCCGGAGCGGGAGTTCGGCCCAGATACCCGGTTACATACCGGTACAGGAAGGCGGCGGCCTGCTCCCGGGTGACCGGACGCTCCGGTCCGAAGGTTGTCTGTGTGACGCCCTTTGCAATGCCGTTGGCCTGGGCCCAGGCGACGGCGGCTTCGTAGTAGGCGCCCTCCCGCAGGTCTGTAAAGGCGGCATCCTGCTCTACCTCCGGCGAGCCTGCCAAACGGTATAGGGTGGTCACCAGCATCCCCCGGGTGAGCGTTCCTTCCGGACGGAACCGTCCGTTGCCCACCCCCTGCATCAGGCCTTTTTCGATCGCGTAGTCGGTGTATGCATGGTACCAGCGGCCGGTATCCAGATCGGAGAAGGCCTTGGAGGGGCAGTTCTCGCTGTTGGCCGGGATGACTCGGGTTTCCGTCGCCTCGCACCGGCTGCAGCTGCGGATTTCCTGCCCGTCCCGGAAGCAATCGGCTGAGCGTACCGTTTCCCAGCTGCCGAAATCGTGACCGAGCGCTTCTACGGTCTCGGTATAGCTGTGACCGCATTTTTGACAGGTGTAGGTCCGGGCGCCCGGCTCGGTACAGGTGGGCTCTCGGCTCTCCGTCAACTGGTAACGGTGCCCGCCGTCCTCGTGGGTCAGGGAAATTTCCTCCGTCTCGCTCAGGGACAGGGCGGTGTTTCTCTGGAGCGTCGTGACTTGCAGGGTGGTATCTACAAATTCTCCCTGGTAGGAAAAGCGGATTGCGGAAAGGGGAGCGTCGGCCGGGATGGCAGCGGCTGAGGCGTAGGCGAATACGATCTGCCCGGCGTCTTCGTCCACGCGGACGGCGGTATGCGCCAGAGCGGTGTCCGTACCGGCGTAGGACAGAATCTGCGGGTCATAGCGGATTTCCAGCAGGCCGTTGGTCACATCCCGGGTTTCCGTCAGGGTCAGCCGGACCGTCCCGTCTCCGCTTTCCGCGTCCCCGGCCGACGCCTCCGGGGAGACGCGAAGGGCGTTGAGCGAGCCGCCCGCTTCTCCCGTGGCGTTGCTGGAAGCGGTGTCGGCGGTCGGCTCCGTCATGGGCGCTTCCACGCCGCTGTCCTGGGAGAAGGAGACGGGGGTCGAGCAGACCCGGTCGGTTCCCTCGCGAATGGTGAAGATGATGGAACTCTCCGGCGGGTTGGTGGCGACGTACGGGGCGGAGATGGCTGTGGCATCGCCCACGTTGCCCAGTTTTCCAATGGAGAGCGTCTCTTCCTGGAGATCGATGTAGTATAGCTCGGCGGCGCCGTCGGAGTAAGCGACGATCAGGCCCTCATGGACGCCGTCGTTGACGTAGGTCATGGACAGGCCCTTGTCGTTGGAGAATTTCTTTCCAACATTTCCCAGGGTTTTCTGCCGCAGGGTGTAGCCCACCCGTTCCTCGGAGGCCACATAGGTGCCGTAGATTTCCAGCATGGCCAGGGTGCCGTCGGCGCAGAGGACCATATAATCCTGAGCCGGCCATTTCTCCCGGTATGTGGTGGTTCCCAGGAAGGCGATTGCCGCGGCATCCGGGTATTTTCTGGCGAAGTCAAAGGAGGGAACGGTTACGGTGCCGGATTCGTAATTGGTGAGATAAACCAGGCTGCGGGCGTTGGAGATGAACAGCGGGCCGCCGAATGCGGTTACCGTAATGGGATTTTTGTCGCTGTCGGTGCCCTCCAGCTCCATGGCGGGCGCGGCAGCCACATCCAGGAAGCTGTAGCTGACGGAGCATTTGGCGCCCAGGGTGGATCGGAATCCGTCCTCGGGATCCACCATATAGATGTTGCACATATCCGAATAGTCGCCGTCAATGCCGTAGATTTTGCCTTCATGATAGCCGCCGGCGGCCAGCTGCACATCGGTGTCGGCAAGGACCTGGTAAGCCTCCGGCTCAGCGGTGGGAACGGATACCCAATGGGAACCGGTCTCGTCGGTAATCTGCGCGTTAACGGTTGTGGAGATGTGCAGAAGGGGCTTTACCGTCACCGTACTGGAGGCGGAGGCGGGATTTCCCGCGCCGTCTTTCGCCACAGAGGTGGCCGTAATGACGGCGGTACCGGCCTGCACGCCGGTGACCTTGCCGTTGGAATCCACGGTGGCCACCGAGGGATCGCTGGAGCTCCAGGTCACTTCCGCGTCGTAGGTGGCGGGCAGAACCTTTGCATTCAGCTGCAGCGTGTCCTTTTTCGTAAATGGCCCCATGGGCGGGCTTCAGCCGTACGGTCAGCTCGGTCACGCGAGTGTATTGGTACAAGCATACCACCGGCCAGGCGCCGTCTCCAAAGGACCCCAGCTGGGTGGGAATGCGCCGCTCCGGGTCTATGGCGTACAGCTGCGCCGAGGTGCCCTCTGTGTAGGAGGCCAGAAGAAGGTATCCGGTTTGGCTGTCATAGAGCATGGAGGCATAGCAGCCGCCGGTCACATCGGAGACATTGCCCAAGTCCAAGCCTGTGGCGCCCAGCTCCGTCCGTGCCAGGGTGTAGCTTTTGCCGTCGTCCTCGGTATAGATGACAAATTGCCAGAGTTTCCCGCTTTCTGTCAGCACATAGTAGAAGGCGGCGGGATAGGTTTGCTTATACAGGCCGCTTTCGATGTAGGCGATGGCGGCCATAGGATCCGCCGAGTAGTAGGAGCTCAGGGTGAAGTAGCTGAGCGTTCCCTCCTCCGGATAGAGCATTTCCACCTTTGTGCCGCCGTCGCACAGGCCGATGAGACGGCCGAAATAACCGCCCTCCACGGCAGGCGCGGGCGCTGCGTCGGACCAGATCCAGCTTTCGGAAATGGCGCCCAGGCTGGTGGTCTCAAAGGTGTCCGGATCGATTCCGTACAGCTGCTTGCCGTCGTGGGCATAGATCATGCCGTCCAACGCAGCGCCGCCGTAATAGCTGTTTTGGGCATCCGCCACAGAGGTCCAGGCGGAGGGCGCGCCGGTGGAAAACTCCGCCCAGTGGGTGTTGCCCTCTGCATCGTAAATAAGACCGCTCAAGGCCAGGGGGTCCAGCTGCCGCACCGTGACCGTACAGCAGACGCTTAGGTTCGGCGCGGCGTTGGTGGTGGCGGTGACCACGGCCAGGCCCGCATCCAGGGCCTGGGACGGCCGCCGTCTACCGATACAACGTCGGCGTCGCTGGTCGTCCAGGTGACGGACTTGTCCGACAGGTTCCAGGGATAGACGGCTGTGGAAAGGGTGTATTCGGCGCCCTGAAGCAGGGTCAGCTGGTCTTCGCTGATGGTTATGCGATCGGCGGTGTCGGTGGGGTGAATATAGCTGTTGCCGGAGGGGACGATGTACAGGCCGGTGGTCTGCACGTACATCCGAGAGGCGGCGGCCGCATATTTTCCCAGGTAGTAGTCGGGGTTGGTTTTCTGGGCCCGGCCGGTCTCCAGGTCGAAGAACAGCAGGTAATTGGACTGAGAGTTGGCGGAATAGGCGTTGGCCCAGTAGAGAATATCTTGGTCGTGGTCCCAGGCCAGAGTGCCGGATTTGCAGGTGAAACCGGCGGAGGCGGACTTGTCGTTGACCATGGGAGCCAGATCGGTCACGGCGCCCTCCTGAATATCCCCGGCGGACCAGCGGTAGAGGAAGGTTCTGGAGGCGGTTGTGGAATAGTTGACCGAATAGAAGCGACCGGCGTCGTCAATGGCCAGGCTGACCAGTTTCAAATAGGAGGCGGAGGTGGTGGAGGGATTGGTCACCGATACCGTAAAGGCCTTCTCCAGAACGCCGGTGAGGAGGTCTACGGTATAGACGGTGTTGTCTTCGCCCAGGGCGTACAGCTGCCCGTCGCCGTAGTGAAACGCCATATCCAGGATGACGAGACCGTCGCCGATTTCGCCCACCTCGGTATAATCCGACCACTGCCCCTGGGGAGCGGCGTACAGGAAGCCGTCGTCCGCCGCCATGTATACGTAGCCGTCCACATATTCCGCTGCGGTGACGGTGATGTCCATGGAATCCAGATTGGTGGTGCCGTCATATTCTGTTTCGCTCTGATAGCAGACGGTTTCCGGATCCAGCTCCATCCAGCGGATGCCGCCGCCGCGGTATTTCTCTGTGGCGGTGAAGCCGTAGATCCTTCCGGTGTAGTCCTCGGGCTCGCCGCCGTAGGGCACGGTGTAAAGGGACTCATTACCGGCGTAGTCGGCCACCCGCACCATACACGACGGACCGATCTTCAATTGGGACAGATCGAGGGTGACGCTGGCGGGCTGTCCCGCTTCCGACTGCTCCAGGGCGGAGGAGGCCAGGATCTCCGAGCCGGAAGCATTGAGGACCTGTACCACGGCAACGTATTGATTGTCCTGAGCCGTCACCGTCAGATTGCCGGTGCGCAGATCCTTGGACAGGGCGGTGACCGTGGGCGCGGTATCGTCTACCGTCATCGTGGTGGTCAGGACGGCGCCTTTGCCCAGCTTGCCCTCCTCCATCAGGGCGACGACGTCCGCGCCGGTCAGATCACCGGCCGTCTCGTAGAATTCCGGCACGGCGGCGATGTGCACGGAGATGACGTCTCCCTCCTTCACGCCCAGAGAAGAGACCTTTCGGTTCATGGTGTCTCCAGAAGGTAGGGATTGCCCACCTGATAATAGGCGTTGGAATCGGACCGGTGCTTGATGATCAGGTTGTTGGTCTGAGCATAGCCCAGGTAGGGCGCCGTGGTGTCGCCGTACAGGTAGCTTGTATAGGTGATCCGGTCGTACATGGACGGGTCGGACCAGTTGCCGTAGAAGCCCAGCACGGGGATGGAATGGACGGGCGCGGTCTCCCCTTCGGCGGTGGCCACCGGCTCCACATAGAGATAGCCATCCAGATAGGCGCCGTTTTCGTACTGCCGGTCCAGACTGGACTTCACCGCCTCAGGCAGGACAATCTCTGCGGTGATGTGGACGCTGCCGCCGGCCGGGATCTGAATCTGCCGGGTTTCCAGGGCGTCCAACACGCAATAGGCGTCATAGGTGGTGATGCGGCCGTCGCCGTCCACATCTGCCTGGGGGTCGATTTGCGACAGCAAACCGGCGGTGTAATCCAGAATCCGCTGGGCATCGTCGGCGTCGGTATCGCCGTCGCCGTCTAAGTCGCAGACCGGCTTGGCGGTGGGCACGAAGGGTTCTCCGTCCACCAGGTAACGGACCTGTGCAGCCAGAGGCGTGGTCTGGGTGTGCAGGTAGGCGATGCCGTCTTGGGTGAATTGATCCTGGGTGAAGAAATCTGCCGAGAGGGTATAGCCCTGCGCTTCCTGCGTCAGATTGTGCAGGGCGAAGGAAACGCGGTAGCTTCCGGTGCGCTGGGGATCGTCTCCCAGCTCCGCTTTGACCTTCCCGTCGGAGGCCGAGACGGTGGCGCTGTCGTCCATTTTTAATGTAGATGTTGGAGGAAATGGCGGCCCCAATGTTGGCCAGACCGGCTCCCTGCTTCAGGATGGACCAGTAATTTCCTCCGGCGGCTTCCTCCCGGAGCGGTACGGCGGTGGACATCAGCAGGCTTTGGGGCCAGCTGTCTGGGCGTCAAGCCGGTCTGCTCCGCCAGGTTGTTTTCCCGGATGTACTCCGCCGCCAGGGCGACCATACCGGCCACCTGGGGCGCGGCCATGGAGGTGCCGGACATATTTTCATAGGACTGCCCGCCCGGCGTCTGACCGTCGACGGAATAGATGTTGCCGCCGGGCGCCGTGATCTCCGGCTTCAGCTTCAGACTGCCGGGAATGCCCCAGGAGCTGAAGCTGCTCATGATATCCGAATCGGACTGGAGGTCTCCCGAGGCGATTTGGTCTCCCTACGGTGAGCGTGCCCTCATAGTAGAGAACTTGTCCGTCCTCTCCGGTAACGGCTGTGGCGTTGGAGCGCAGGACCGCCCCGTCGGCCTGGGTGATGGAGACGAAGGGCGCCGTATACCGGTAATCCGTGAGGTCCATCTGGATGGAACCGGCTTGATTGTTGTACACCACGGTGGCGACGGCTCCGGCGGCTACGGCGTTGTTTCCTTTTTCATAAAAAGGAAATGCCGCCGCCCCGGGAGCAAACCACGATTTTTCCCTGAACTGCGCTGCCCAAGGCGGCGAAATCCTCCGGAGAGCCGAAGCCGTCCAGGTAGAGATAGGTTTGCTCGCCGGCCAGGGTGGTCATGGGCTCGTTGCTGTATTCCGTCTGGGCGTAGAACAGGAGGCTGCCGCCGGCGTTCAGATACATACCGGTGTAGCCGCTGTTGTCCACAGAGGCCACGGACAGGGCGTTGTAGAAGGTGCCGGGCATCCCGGTGGTGGTCATGCTCACATCCCCGGCGTACAGGTACTGCGTGGGGTTGTAGCTGTTTTCCATCCATGCGCCGGAGTTTCCGGCGGACATGGTGGCCACAATGCCGCTGTCGGCCAGGCTGTCCAGGATGGCTTGATACGTATCGTCGGAATTCCGGCTGTAGCCGGGGCTGCCGGAGCCCAGGGACAGGTTTACGGCGTCGCAGCCCAACACAACGGCGTCTTCGATGGCGGCCATGTAGTCTGAATCGTATGCGCCGCCGGCTTGGCCGAAGACCTTCATGGTGATGATTTGGGCGTCCGGGGCGACGCCCTGTACGTGTACGGCTTCCAAGGCGGGGGAGAAGGTGCCGTCCTCGTTGGGGATGTAGGCGTTTGCCGCCGCGATCCCGGCTACGTGGGAACCGTGTTCTGTTTGGCCGTCGTGGTCATGGGTGATATCCAGGGTCCGGTCGATATAATTGAAGCCGAAAGGCAGCTTGTCGCTGACGAATAGATCCTCCGCCGTGTAATGTTTGGCAGATACGGTGTCGGCGATGTTCAGCTGCTCCAAAACATCTTCAATTTTTGCCGCGTCCAAAAGGTCCAGCTCCTGCAGGTAGGACTCTGTGCTCTTCCCCTCCAGCTGGGCGCGGCGGGCCAGGGCGTAGTGCAAACCGGCGTCGGAAAAGGACTGGTGGTCGGTGTCCGTGCCGGTGTCGATGACGGCGATCCGGGAGCCCGCCCGGTATATCCGGCGGACCAGGCGGCGGAGGAGCCGATCATTTCCGAGGAGGTGGACATATCCGGATCGGCGGTGTCTGTGGAGACCACGTCGGGCGTGTACCGGGTTTCCAGGATGACCTTTTCCACACCGGGCAGAGAGGCGATTTGTTCCATCTGCCCGTATTCCACCTGGGCGGAGATGAGATTGGCCGCCAGGGTCAGATTCCAGACAATATCCAGCGCTTCGCCGGTGACCGCCTGAATCTGTGCGGCGACCTGGTCCTGACGGGCCTGCAATTTCTCGCGGTAAGACATCGCTCCGGCGTTCCCGGCAATATTTTCCGGGTCGAAGCCTGCTTCCAGGGTGGAGGCCTCCTCCAGCACGATGGATACGCGGACCAGCTCCGTATCCGCAGGGCGTGGCGAGGCGGGCGCATCGCCGGCTTTGGGATTCTTGGAGCGTTCCGTCCACGGCGGCGCGGTCCGTCTGGTGGAAGGAGAGCGCGGTGGCGTCTGTGCCCACAGCCCGGATGGGGACTGCAAAGCTGCACAGCATGGCCGCAATCAGCAGCCAGGAGAGGAAACGGGTGGTCGGATACGTTTTTTTTTTTCATACTGCTTTCTCCTTTGTTCGTTTTTGGGGGAAAAGACCCGGCAGCACGTGCCCCAGCTGCTGCACCGTTTGCTTTTCCTATATTACGCGTTCGCGCAATATATATAAGATATACAACTAGTATACGAGGGCACGGTGGCTTTGTCAAGTTAAATAATTAGGAGACCGGCAAAAAAGAGACACCGCAGCAAGGCTAGGCTGTTGCGGTGTCCTGAAGTGAAATTTCGGGATTTCATTTTGTTTCAGATGCATACCAATTCGCGCCGACTTTGGCGCAACCGATACAGGCGGGGCGCCGGATCATAAGAAAAAACGGTGTGCGCCCTATGGAGGGGCAGCACACCGTCTTTTCTTGTGGGGGTTTAATTGCGCAGAATGGATAGACAAGACGGCCGATCCGTTTCATCGCTCGGCCGCACGCTTTCTCAATTTCAACCGGTCTAAAATCCAAAATGTAACCGGCTTAAAAATGACGAAAAGAGCATATCCAGCCATTCCGCCGGCTACATTTGTGATTAAGTCCGTAATATCTGATGATCTGTAATCGTTGATCAGCGGCTGAAGAATTTCGATACCAAAGCTCATCAGAAAGCAGAAAAATACGGTTCTTAGAAATTTTCCGTTTCCTTTTTGAGTCAACGGAAATAGAAATCCGAACGGCACGGTCATCATAACATTTAATATGACCTGCCTGAGAAAATCGCCTCTTCCCTCTAAAACATCAACAAACGGCACCAAATTCATGGGAGTATATGGATGGTTTAAAACTGACGGAATAGAGGTGATTACCGGCATCAAGGTGAAGTATAGCACAAAGGATAAATATACGTACATGAGCGTGTTGACAAGCAACATGCCGTTTCCCTTGCGTTTCCACTTTCTAAAAAAGACAAAGGCATATAATAAAGCCAATGCCGCAAAATCCATTAAGTATTTCATAGCAGTCCATTCTTTTTTGGGTTTTTCTCTGATTTTCGCCTCCGTTGCGGCGTGGGATGTTTCGGCAAGTCCGGCTTCTCCCCCAGCTTTTTCAGCCGCTTCCGGGTCGCTGTCCGGGCACAGCGGCTGATGTCCTTACCTTGCCCCTCATAGCGACTGAAAGCGGACTTGGAGAGGTGGGGTTCTTCCGCAAGCCGCTCCAAGCGGTCCGCCTGGGTTGCTCGAAAATCAAACTTCTGATTTTAGGAGCGAATACATCTTCATGTCGATCACTTTCCCGTTCTTGACCGCGTTGCTGCGCAAGGTGCCTTCATACTGAAACCCTGCTTTTTCCAGGACGCGACAGGATGCGGCGTTGAAGGCAAAGGGCTCTGCATAAATGCGGAGAATGTCGCTGTTGTTAAAAACATACCGGCAGATTTGTCGGACGGCCTTCGTCATCAGGCCTTTTCCCCAATACGCTTCCGCGATGTAATATCCTAATTCCGCCGTCCGTCTGTGAATGTTCCTTGACGGAAAACGCCGATGCTGCCGATTACTTTGCCTTCGGTTGTGATAGCAAAGGCAAATGTTTCATTCGCGTCTGCGGAAAGCATGGCGGAAATAAAATCCAGCCCGTCTTGCTCGGTATAGGGGTAAGGCAAAGCCGTCTCGGAGATTGTCGTGTATTTTTGCATTGGAAAGAACCGCAGATAGGTCTTTTGCATCTGCCGGATCCCATTTCCTGATTCTGCAATCCATGTTTACCAACCTTCTTGTCTACTGCTGTTTTGTCGTTTCATCTTTGGTGGACAGCGCCGGAAAAACAGAATGACCGCCTCAAAGGAAGATCCGGCAGGGGGGACGATTTACGGCTGCTGCAGCAGGACGCTGCACACCGTGTCGCAGAGATGGGTGACGGCGTCCCGGTTTAAGTCATAGTAAATCCGGCTCTCTCCCCGCCTGGCCCGTACCAGACCGGCGTCCAGCAGCAGGCCCATGTGCCGGGAGATGGTGGCGGTGGTGAGATTCATCTCTGGCCAGCTCCTGACAGTAGGAGCTGGCGTGGGAGGCGGCGGAGGATTTCAAATTTGCTCCGGTCGCTGACGACCTTCAGAAGGTTGCAAATGGCTTCATCGGTCATTTGCAACCGGTTTATTTGGAAGTTCTCATGGATCAGGACGCCGATGTAAACCTGACGGAAGTTTTTTCCCTCCAGGGTTCCGTAGGTGTAGATCATCTCATTGGCGGCCAGCATGCTTAGGTTGATGTAGGTGTCCAGACCGTCTGCCGGGACCGACTGGTTGGTCAGCTGTTCCAGCAGGTCCGGGAAGTCGTGAACCTGGAAGTACTGCTCCCAGTGATCGTAGCTCTCCTGGGCCACAGGCAGAAAAGCCTCCATGGCGGCCTCCAGCCGGGCCCGCAACCGGGCGCAACAGGGCGGTTAATTCCTGAAAGGCCTCGGGAAAACGGCGCAGGATCTTATAAATCTTCCAGCGGTATTGCTCCTCGATGGCGATTTGGTCCAGCTGGTCCAACAAATCGGGACGGGCTCCTCCGGCTTAGGAGGCCGGAGGCTCATGCCGCCGCTGTTTACATCAAACAAAATGTAGGGCCCTGAGGCTGGGCCAGGCGGCCGACCGGGTCCGGTCCAGGGATTCCTGAAATCCCGTGACCCGGATGTCCAAAAAGCTGTATATCATCAGCTTAGCCAGGCACATATTCTGCCATTTGCTCTCGGTCTCCCACCGCTGGAAGTAGTAGGACAGCCGGGGCGTCTCGGGCAGCTCGCGACAGGCGGCGTCGACCAGCTTGGAGAGCTGGGAGCAAAGCAGCTCCATCCGGCTTCGCTGGGCGCCGGTGAGCTTTTGCCCGTACTTCAGCAGCATATCCCGCTTCTTTTGCTCCAGGGTGATCCCGTTTACTTTTTGATAGATCGCCTCAACTGTTTCGTATAAAATAACCGGCTTCCGTAATATCGACACATGCATGCTTTCCCCTCCGTTTCATGGTTTACAACATAAACGCCGCCGGGCCAAATGTCAAGAAAAATTCCGCACCGGCATCCCGGCGCGCGGCCGGAACTCGGCGGCGGGCTGGAAGGAGGAGGAAAAGAAAGGTAAATTTTTCCAGAAATTGCTTGTAAAGAAAGTCGTGTTTTGATACAATTACGGCAGTGAGGTGGGAAGCAACAGAGAGATTCGGGACTTTTGCAAGATGAGTCTAGCTGTTTCTCAACCATCATAAATATTAATTAAAGGAGAAGGAACATGAAAATCAAAAAACCGCGGCAAAGCTGACGGCCTTCCTCCTGCGGTGTGTATGCTGGGGACAACAGCACTGGCTTACGACGGCGTTTACACCGACAAGGACGGCAATATCAGCTATGAGCCCTACGAGCAGGGGACCTATTCCAACGGCGGCTATACCATCGACAAGGTCTCTCATCCCACCGTGGGCGCCGGAGAGGTGGACGGCATCCTGACCGGGGATGAGCAGGACCGGGGCCAGAGCTACTCCTGGTCTATGGCGGAGGCCGGCGACTATGTGTACATCGGCACCTGCTACAACTCCACCTATTACATCTATCACAACAACGTCAAAACCACGCTCCAGGGCATGCAGAACTCCGGCCTGCTGGATGCGGACCTGGATGCGGGCAAGCTGGCCGACGAGATTGTTCAGGTGGCCTTCGGCGTGGACACCTTTGATTCCACCCTGATGGCCGACTGGACGCCGGTCATTATGGCGGTCAACAAGTACACGGGGAAGCCGAGGTTATCTTCCGGGAGCGGGATGTCTGGAGCCGGTATCCCGAGATGTTCCCGGGCTACGCGCCCGGCATGGCGGTGAAAAACTATCTGTCCGGCTACCGGATGGTCTTTGAATTCCAGGGGAAGCTGTACTTTGCCGGTATGGGTACTCCCACGGCCACGCTGGTGGAAATCGATCCGGCGACCAACGAGGCCGACATTGTATATTACAACATCAATATGACCCGGGGCGTTGCCAACGGCGTCCATGGTCTGCTGGTTTACGACGGCGAGATTCTCATGTGCCTGGCCACGGACAATTATGACGGCAACGGGACGCCCGGCGGCATCATTGTGGCCAGCTCGGATCCCGGCGCGTCTCTGGAGAGCTGGCGGGTCATTGCCGACCAGGATGATTTTGAGGGCTTGCCGGCTGTGATGCAGATCGACGGCTTAAACGGCGGCGGCATTTGGGATATCATCGAGTACAACGGCAAGCTGTATGTGACGGTGGTGACGGACAAGACGGACCCTGAGACCGGCGAGACCAACAAGCAGGGCTTTGCCATGTACCGGGGCGAAAAAGCAGGCCGACGGCTCGTTCACCTGGAGCCAGGTGATCGGCGACCACAGCGCGTACGGCTTCGGCCTGGGCATCAACTACTCCATGGCCTGCAACCTGTGGGTCTATGACGGCTACCTGTATCTGGGGACCTACAACGACCCCATGCTGGACCTGGCGGCCGTGCCGGCCTCCGGCAATTTCGAGCACCTGTACAATGATTTGGACCACTCCATTTATCTGTACCGGATGGACGCAGAGGAGAATTTTGAGCAAATCGGCGGCAAAGACGACAATCCCTATTTCCCGGACGGCCCTCTTGGGAACCTGGGCGCCGGTTTGGGCAATCACTCCAACCAATACGTCTGGCGCTTCGGCGTCCACAATGGAGAGCTGTACATCGGCACCTACGACACCTCCACCCTGACCTATATGTTTACCCAGCTCACAGACGGGCAGGTGGAGAATATGGATTACGAGGACATCAGCGGACGGGCGGACTTGCTGGAGGATCTCCTGCTTCAGATTTTAGGTCAGGAGGAAAATCCGTATCTGGCTGCGTTTTTGAAGGCGGCGCTGTTCCACGACGGGATGTTCGACCTGTTCCAGAGCCTGTCCGGCTTTGCCACCGACATGTCCACGGATTGGAACCCGGTGCCGGAGTACCGGGAGGGTCTGGAGGACTACGAGGCCTTTAAGGAGAAGCTGCGCAATGCCCTGGATCAGCTGATGGGGCAGTCTGATTTCCTGCAGGAATACGCCGCCGCCAATGGAACGACCGTGGCGGAGCTGATGACGACCCAGGGCGTCGAGACCCGGGGCGCCGTTGCGGACCGGCTGAAGGAAATGCTCCGGAAGCAGCTGGAAAAGCTGCTGGACGGCTGCGACACGGTGTTTTACGACACCACCATTCACAATTTTGTGTACTACTTCGGCGTAAATTACTACGCCCAGCAGTGTGAACGAGGCTTCGACCTGCTGGTTTCCAACGACGGCGTCCACTTTGACGCCATCACCCGGGACGGCTTCGGCGACGAGGCCAACCACGGCCTGCGGACCATCTGCTCGACGGACCAGGGCGTCTTCCTGGGCACGGCCAATCCGTTTTACGGGACCCAGCTGTGGCGGATGTACAGCAGCGCCGACGGAACCTGCGACGGGACGGAAGACTGCCCCAGCAGCGCCTTTGTGGACCTGAACACCCGGGCCTGGTACCATCTCTACACGGATTATGTCATCTCCAACGGCCTGATGCAGGGCGTGGGCGACGCCGTGTTTGCGCCCGGCCGGGGCATGACCCGGGGCATGGTGGTCACCACCTTGTACCGGCTGGCCGGTTCGCCGGAGGTGGACGGAGCCGCGACCTTCCAGGATCTCCGCAGCGGCGCATACTACACCGATGCCGTTGCATGGGCGGAAGCCTGCGGCATCGCCGAGGGCGTCACAGAAGAACGGTTTGCGCCGGACCGGCGGGTGACGCGGGAGCAGGCGGCGGTCTTTGTCTACCGCTATGTCACGCAATATCTGGATCAGGAGGCAGAGGCGGGCGCCGATTTGTCCGACTTTACCGATGGAAGCCGGGTTTCGGCCTTCGCCCTGGAGGCGCTGTCCTGGGCCAACGGGCAGGAACTGATGCAAGGCTACGGCGACGGTTACATCGGACCGAAGGACACCGTAACCCGCGCCCAGATGGCAAAGCTGCTGACTGTGTTGGCCGAGCGTTTCTAACCATATCCGTTTGCAAGATCTGCGGTAAACAGCTTTGCCGCAGATCTTGTTTTTTTTTGCTCCCAATATTTTTAGGGTTACATGGCCGGGAAGGTGCTTAAAATAGGAAATTTTTTAAATTTTCTCTTACATTTTCGGAAAAACGTGGTAAAATGAAAAGAAGAGGGCGCTTTTCCGGCGCCGGGGGTACGGAATTTGAAAGCTGTGAGGCATGTATGATGTATCAGGTTGGAGCATGGATTGTGTATGGAGGCGCCGGCGTGTGCCGGGTGGCCGGTGTGGAACCCCTCGGGAACGGGCAGCTGTATTACCGGCTGGAACCGCTGTATCAAACCTGCAAAATTTTTACGCCGGTGGACAATCCCAAGGTAATCATGCGCCCCCTTGTGAGCCGCCGGGAGGCGGAGGCGCTCATCGACCGGATTCCCGATCTCCAGCCGGAGGCCTATTACAACAAGGTGCTGCGGGAGCTGACGGAGCACTACGACACGATATTAAAAACCTACGATTGCGAGGCGCTTTTGAAGCTCACCATGTCCATTTACGCCAAGAAGCAGGAGGCGCAGGGGCATAAGCGGCGGCTGGGCGCGGTGGATGAGAGCTTTCTCCGCAGGGCGGAGGAGCTTCTGTTCAGTGAGCTGGCGGCGGCTCTGGGGCTGGAGCGGGACCAGGTGCAGCCCTATATTGCCGCCCGGGTAGAGGCCGTCCGGCAAAAGCGGGCGGGCGGTTCCGGGTGACGGGACTTTGGATAAAAGCCGTTTGGCAGTGGAAAGAAAATTTGCCGGAGAAAGCCGCCTCAAAGCGATCTGTCGAGATCGGAAGAGGCGGCTTTTTTGGTCGGCTCCGAAAGGGAACGGGCGGCGGCATGGGCGTTCCTTCCGGTTTTCCCAGGGGGGAATTACAAAATGTTGTAGTAATAGGGCTTTTCCGCGTCCGCCATGGCGCGGACCTGCTGGGCCAGGGCCAGGCAGCTCTGTGCGAATTCCGCTTCTTCTCCTAATTGAAACCAAGCCTGCAGGTCTGTAAAGCCCTGATCGATGTCCTCCAGGCGCTGGTGGTCGACCAGGGAGGCGGATAACCCGCGGTGCTGCTCCCAGGTGCGGTGGGCTGCCTCCACCTGCTCTGCGGCGGCCTGCAGGTTATCCCTTTCGGCCTGCTCCCAGGCGGACTCCAGCAGAGCGGCCACCTGGTCCGACGTGCGGTCCATGGTCCACGAGGCGCCCAGGCAAAGGACCAGAAGAACAGCCAGGATTCCGATTCCCAGTGTCAAATGCTTCACCCCTTTTCCTCCTTCCGTACGAAGTACACGGCGCCCTTCCGGTCCACGGTGAGCAGGTAGGTTTGCTGCAGCGGACAGTTCCGGCTGCGCAGCTCATGGCCCAACCAGGCCCGGTCCCGGCCCGCTACGGTCAGATTTTTTTCCAGAAGACGGCCGTCGGAGACGATGGTCACAGGCAGACACTGCTCTGTAGCCTGCAATCCTGCGTCTTTGGCAGAGGCCGGTTGATACTGGGGATAGGGAAAGACGGAGATTTGGCCGTTTGTCTCCAAAATGGCGTACTGAACCTGGCTGAGGTCCAGCACCTCCCGCTCCCGCAGGTGTTCGGTCAGCTCGTCTAAGGTGATGCGGGCCCGGCGAAGGTTGGTCTGGTCGATGGTTCCCTCGGAAATCAGGATGACCGGCTTGCCGCACAGCAGCCGTCGGAAGGAAATAAACCGCATGGAGGCGACGGCTAAAATCAGCTGGACGCCCAAAACGGTTAAAATGGGAACCAAACCCGACAGAAGGGGATGCCGCTGTCCTGCATGGGGATGGACGCCAGGTTGGCAATGAGCATGGTCACCACAAATTCCGCCGGCTCCATCTCTCCGATTTGCCGTTTTCCCATGAGCCGTACCACCAAAATGAGGATCAGATATAAAAAAATGGTTCTCAAATAGGATAAAATCATAAATTCCACACCTCGAGGCTAGCTTACCCGAGAGGTGTGGAATTTATCACATGCCATGGTATGCCGGAGACGAATGCACCCTTGCAGGGGGCAAGCTCAATTTTGAGATACGTCGTGGGGAGGGTCGGGAGGCGGCGAACCGGCTTTGGCCCTCTTTCGCAGGCGCCGGACCAGGAGGAACAGCAGCAACGCCAGAAGGGCCAAGGGAACCCAATAGGGAGTCCCCGCCGCGAGGAACACCAAAAGGGGAGGCCAGGCCGCTTCCCAGGGAGGAAAGGTTTTCCCGGAAGCCGTCGGTGATTTTTCCCAGATGGTCGGCTGTTCCGTTGGGGTCAGCTTTTGGACCTCCTCCACGGCCAGGTACACCGTACTGTAGGAGACCAGATTGTCGTAAAGCTTCAGCTGGGAGCCGGTGCTCTCCAACTGATACCGGACCTCCGTGAGCCGACTCTCGACGGCCAAGAGATCCTCCATGGTTTCCGCCTGTTCCATGAGCGCCATCAGCCGGTCCCGCTCCGTTTCCAGCGCGGCCATACGGCTTTCGGTATCGGCATAGGTGAGGGTGATGTCCTCTGCCGTTTCCCGAGAGCGGAGGATGTGGGAGAGCTCTGAAATCCGGCCGACAAAGGTTTGCAGCTGCTCCGCCGGAATGCGAATGGTGAGATCGGCCCGGCGGGCTTGGGCTTGGTCGGAGGCGTTTCCGTAGTCGGCCTCCTGACTTTCCACGTAACCGCCCAGCTGGGTCGTGTGGCTGGAGACCTGCTCCATCAGCCCGGAGAAGTTTTCGGTTTCCGCCGTGAGCCAGACGGTTCGGATGAGCTTGCGGCCGGGATCCGAGGGCATCGAGACGGAGTGGGAGTCGGCTGCGGTTTCCTCTCCGGCGGCTGCTTCTGTGGACAAACCGGGCGCGGCTTCTGCCGGAGGCTGCATATCGCCTGCCGAGCCCGCCGAGTTGCTGCTGCAGCCGGCCAAAAGGACCAGAATCCAAAACAGCGCGAAAAATGCCGTACGTTTCATGCCGAGCACCTGCCTTTTCTAAAATAAGTCTGCTACTAAAGTAGACGGAAAAAGCGACGGCTGGGTTGCGCCCGGCTGCGGACCGAAACACGAAGAAAGGGCGCTTTGTGTACGGGGATTTATGTTGTGGAACGATGTTCTTCCTCCTCGGGTGAATCCGTTTCGCACCGGATGGCGACGGCGCCGGAGAAATTTTCTCCTGTGATGCCCACATAGGCGCTTTTTCCCGCGATCTCGATGGTTCCCGTATAGTCCCCGGTTTCGGAAAGAAGAACCGTCGGCTCCTCCGAGCCGGAATAGACCAGCACCGACGCATGGCCCTGTTCCACGGTGAGAGAGCAGCGGACGGTGAGAACGTTTCCCGCCGTCCGGTCCAGGGCGGTTCCGCCGAAAAGCAACTCGGTGTCTGAAAAGCAATCGTAGGCGGCGGTATAGGAGCCGGTGTAGGAGTCTTCCCCCGGCGTCTTGACGCCGGTCAGATCCCCGGCGCCGGTCAAAGCGTATTTGCCCCAGTGCTGAAGCATGCGGTTGTAGCCGTCCAGAACGGCGTCCTTGCTGCAGCCCGCCGAATGGAGGACCATGCAAAGGGACAACGCGGCGGCGGCCAAAATCCCTCCCTTTTTCACACAGAGCCCTCCCTAAAACAAGCCCGAGAGGGCCAGACCGACGATCCCCACCGCCCCTGCGGCGTAGATGCCGTGTATGACGGTGCAGATCTGCATCCACCTGTTTTTCACGTGCCATTTGGTGTAAGCGAGCACGCAGAACACGCCGGAGCAGATCATAAGGGCGGCGTAGCTGTAAATGAGGATCCCCGCCGCCGGGGATTCCAGGGCCCAGTCCAAGGTGCGCAGAGGCAGAATGGTCCAGGGGATGGGGAGCATGACGGTGGCAATTGCCGTACAAACTTTGTTTTTCATACTAGTTATCTCCTTTCTGCTGCGCCGAAACGGGCGCAGGTGATGAGCAGCGCCAGGACCGTGATGCAAAGGGCGGCGGGAAGCCAGGGCAACCAATCGATTTGCGATTCGTACATCCCCTGGGCCACGGTCCCATACTCTACCATCAGCAGGTAAAATGGGTAGCTCATAGGGTCCAGAAACCAGATCTTGGTGTTCAGGATGAAAACAGAGGGCACAATGGAAGCAAGACCGATCCCCACGGAAAAACCGGCGTCTGAAGCAGGTTTGCAATCATCAGAACACTGCGGCCATGGGAATGGCTCCGGCGTAGAGGCGCAATGCAAATCCGCAGACAAAAGGGGCTCCAGAATCAGGGGATAGCTCTGGGCCTGCGACGCCAGCGCGGCGCTGAGGAAATAGGCGGCCACGGTCATCCCCATTTGCCCAAAGGCCAGGATCACCAGCACCGTAAATTTGGCGAGGCACAGCGCCCCGGGGCGCACCGGGAGGACAGCATTTTCAGCATGCCTTTGCCGGACCGCTCGGTTTGGGTGAGCAGTACGGTACAGATGACTAGAGATGCGGGAATCATAAACCAGGTCATCCCCATAAATCCCTGAATCAGGAAATTGTGCTCCGGCGTGATGGGGATTCCCCGGGTGTCGAAGTTCATGGCGGCGTTGACGATGCTGGGAATCCACATGATGAGGACCGGAACCAGCAGAATCAGCAGGATTTTCGAACGCCGGATTTTCTTCAGCTCGATGCCCACCAGGGAGAAGAAACTCATGCCCGACACCTCCCGACCTTTTGATACAGCAGCGCCAAGAGCCCCAGCGCGCCGGTCTGCACCCCGCAAACGACCAAAAAGAGGGGAACGCGGTGGTGGTCCATGGCTGCGGTCAGGGTTTGATAGGGGGAGCTGAAGGGGAGCAGGCTCAGAACCGGGTGCTCCTGGGGAAGATGGACAGGAAAACACCAGAATCACGCCCACGCCCAGGGACACCCACATATTTTTACAGGCGGAGGCGATTCCCAGCATCAGCATCACCGTGGGAAGCGTGACAAACCACTGAAAGCCTGCCGTGCCCAGAAGCGCCCCGACGGACACCTCATAGGCGGGGAACCAATGCCGGGCGCACCCGGCCAGCGCGGCGGTCTCTATGGCGACCATGGAGGCCAGCGCCAGGGCGGCAAGGACAAATTTCCACCCGAACAGCCGCCCCGTCCGGACGGGCAGCAGCTCCATTTTTTGCGCCCCGTTGTCCGCGTACTCCGTGTGGTACATGATGCAGGCGCCGCAGATGGAGACCAGGATGTTGAGCATGGCCATCATCTGCCAGTTGGCGTCCAACAAAACGGCGAGGGGCTGCCGGGGAGCGAGGTGAAGGCTTCCGGACGAACCAGCATATTCACCAGGGGGAACGCGGCGGCCAGCAGCCCGCCTGCGGGAAAGGCGATCAAATACCCGGTGCGTTTCAATTTTTTGGTTTCAAGACAGAGGGTCATCTCCTTGCGCCTGCCTTTCGGTTGTCTTCCTCAATGAGGGCGAGAAAGGTGTTTTCCAGATGGTCGGTGGGCAGTCCGGCGGCTCGGGCGACGGATTTCAGGTCCTCCATGGTCCCTTCAAACAGCAGGCGGCCGTGGTTGAGAATCCCGACGTCGTCCGCCGTCAGCTCCACTTCCGAAAGCAGGTGGGAGGAGACCAGCACCGTGCAGTCAAACTGCCGGGGGAGGGACTGAATCAAGGTGCGGATTTCATGAATGCCCACGGGATCCAACCCGTTGGTGGGTTCGTCCAAAATCAAAATCGGAGGCTGTCCGATGAGGGCCCCGGCCAGTCCCAGCCGCTGCTTCATCCCGAGGGAGTATTGTTTGGCTTGGCGCTTGCGAAACGGGGTTAGGCCCACCAGCTCCAAAGCGTCGGCGACGCTGCTTTTGGGTAAGCCGAGGATTTTACGGATGATCTCCAGATTTTCCTCTCCGGTCAGGTTGCCGTAGAAGGCGGGCGCTTCCAAAAAGGAGCCCACCTCCCGTAGGATGGCAATCCGGTCCGGAGGATTGGTTTTTCCGTCTATGCGGAAGCTCCCCTCCGTGGGGCGGGTCAAGCCCAGCAGCATTTTCATGGTGGTGGATTTTCCCGCGCCGTTTGGGCCGAGGAAACCGTAAATGCGGCCCTTGCGGACGTGGAGATTCAAATGAGAGACGGCTGTGAAGTCCCCGTAGGTTTTTGTGAGGTTTTGGGTCTCGATTATATTCACGTTTTTGCGCTCCTTTCCTGTTCTGGGTCCAGTATAGCGCAACAACCTTGCAGGAACCTTCCGCCTTCCTTACGGCTGCCTTACATTTTGCAAAATACCCGGGCAGGCTCCGTCCCTTTGTGCTATAATGGCAGCCGGGAGGAAGCAATATGGACTACAGCTATTTGAAACAGAAAAAATTCTCCACGTGGACGACGAGGAGGAGATTCTCACCAGGGTAACCGGGTTTTTACGGGAGGACGGTTATACGCAGATTCGCACGGCGTCTACCGTGGCCGACGCCCTTTCGGTGTGGAGGCAGTGGGAGCCGGAGCTTGCGGTTCTGGACGTGATGCTGCCGGATGGAGACGGCTTCTCTCTGTTCCAACAGGTGCGGACATGGGCGGAGAGCCCGGTGCTGTTTCTCACCGCGCGGGGGGGGAGGATGAGGATAGAATTCGCGGCCTGGGCCTGGGCGCCGACGATTATCTGGTGAAGCCGTTTTTGCCCAAGGAGCTGCTGCTGCGCATTGGAATGATCCTGCGCCGGTATTACAGGCAGGAGCAGCCCCTGGTGCAGCTGGCCGGGAGCCGGATTGATTTTTCCCGGGCGGAGGTTGTAAAAGAGGGCAGGCGTTTCCCCTGACGGCGAAGGAGCATGAGATCCTCCAGACGCTTTGCCGGAACGCCGGAAGGATTGTAACCATCGACCAGCTTTGCCAGGCCGTATGGGGGGAGAATCCCTTCGGTTATGAGAACAGCCTGATGGCGCATATCCGCCGGATTCGGGAAAAAATAGAACGAAACCCGTCTAAGCCGGTGTCGTTGCTGACGGTCAAGGGCCTGGGGTATAAGCTGGTACTGGAGGGAAAGTAGCATGCGCAGCGTGGCGAAGCTGACCCGCCGGTTTGTGGGAATTTTGTCGTTGAGCACCCTGCTTCTGCTGGCGGTGAATTTGGTGATTTTGGTGGTGCTGGCCGCCTATCAAACTCGGGGGCCGGGTCGTGGACAACGGCCGGAGAAGCCGCCCGGGCCCTGCGCCGGGGGCCGGACGGCTATGTCCTGGGGGAGGACATGACGAGGACTTTAGAAGAGGAAAACGCCTGGGCCGTCTATATCGACGACGACACCATGGAGGTTCTCTGGCACTCGGAGGATTTGCCGGAGGAAATCCCCCTGCAATATACCGCGTCCGATATTTCCCGCTTGACCCGGGGGTATGTGGCGGATTATCCCACCTTCACGGGAAGCGGGGAAGACGGGCTGATGGTGGTGGGATTTCCCAAGGACCGTTACTGGAAGCTGATGAATCCCTCCTGGGATTACTACTTTATCAAAAATGCTCCGGCGATTGCTCTGTCGGTGCTGGGTATCAATGTGGCGGTCATTTTTTCTCATCTATATCCTGGCGAACGCCAAGCTGCTTCGCTCGGTGACCCCCATTGCAAACGGCGTGCAGGCTCTGCCCACCCAAGAGCCGGTATATGTGAAAGAAAGGGGCTTTTGTCCGATCTGGCAAAGGACATCAATCAGACGGCGGAGATCCTCCGGTCCCAGCGGGCGGACCTGCGCAAAAAGGAGACGGCGCGGGCGGACTGGATCTCCGGGGTTTCCCACGACATCCGCACGCCCCTTTCCATGGTGATGGGCTACGCCGGGCAGCTGGAGGACGATCCGGACCTGTCGGGGGAGACCAGGCGGAAGGCGTCCGTCATCCGGCAGCAGAGCACGAAAATCAAGAACCTGATTCACGACCTGAATTTGGCCTCCAAGCTGGAATACAACATGCAGCCCCTGCATCCCCAGCCGGTGAACCTGATTGCCGTAGCCCGGCAGTGCGCGGCGGATTTTCTCAACGCGGATTTGGAGGGAAAGTATCCCTTGCAGTGGCGGGCCCCGGAGCATATCCCGGCCTGCATCCTGCAGGAGATCCCAATTTGCTGCACCGGGCCCTGGAAAACCTCCTGCACAACGCCCAGTCCCACAATCCGGACGGCTGCCGGATCACGCTGGAGGTTTCTGTCAAGGCGGGGGCGTGCTGCATCGCGGTGTCCGACGACGGGGTGGGAATGACCGGCAAGCAGCTGGAAAAGCTGCAAAATACCCCCCACTATATGATGAACGACGCCGGAATTGCAGAGCCGCGCCACGGCTTAGGGCTTCTGATTGTCCAGCAAATTGTGCGGGCCCATCATGGAACTACCCGCTTTTCCTCCGTGCACCCCCATGGATTTTGCGTCGCAATCCAAATCCCCTTTCCCCGTGAAAAAACAGCGGGCTCGAAGACGCGCCCCCATCAAGCAGCATGGCTCCGGCATATCCGGCTTTGGCTGTGCCGTTTCCGCTCGGGAAAACTCTCTGTTTCCACGGGCTTGGAATTGTGGTAGAATGGAACCGGCAGGTATGATGTACGCTGGGAATTTCAGAATGCCTCCGGCGAATGCGCGTTGCGCCGGTGAAACGTAACGTGCCGCTTGTCAGGCGGACGAGGCGGGAGGACGGCGGGATCCATGGCGGAACGCCGGAAAAATCCCCGCCCACCGAGGGAAGTAAGAGCGCGAAAAATTGGAATTTTGGCAGGAGGATTTCTTCGTGATTACAATACGCATCATTACGAAAGAGCACCAACAGGATATCCACATCCGGAACGAGCCGTTTTTCGATTTGGGGGCGGATGATTCCGTCCTACGTAGACAGAAAATGGGGATATTCCGTGGAAGAATTCAGCCGTGAGCAGGTCACCGAAATGTGCTTCCCGGATGAGGACTACGATTATGATCGTATGTGCCGGAACAGCGTTTTTGTCGGGGCCTATGACGGGGACAAATGCGTTGGGCTCGCCGTATTTCAGGATTTCTTTTTCCAATACATGTACCTTTACGATTTGAAGGTTTGCAAAGCATATAGGAAGCAGAGGATTGCAACCAAGCTGATTGAGGAAGGACTGAGGATCGCGGTCGAAAGAGGCTACCGTGGAATATATACCCAGGGTCAGGACAATAATCTCTCGGCCTGTCTGTTCTACTTAAATGTGGGGTTCCACATCGGAGGCTTGGACACAAATGTCTATCGGGGAACCAAACAGGAGGGGAAATCCGATATCCTCTTTTATATGGATTCCCAATAAAAGGCGATCTCTGCCCATGGATGGTTCAGGCGGGAAAACCCGAGCATGGTTTTCCCGCCTATTTCAATTTGGAACAGGATTTGTGCCCGTTCCGCAGGACGGTGGGGGTAAGCCGCTCATTTCTGCGGGGGCTGCTCCGGGGACCAGGTCCGGCACAGCTCCAGCTTTTTGGCCCGGGGCAGAGCCTGGATGGCCTGTTCCCGGCGCAGAGCGCTGCCGTGATCGGGGCACACCTCTTGGTAGACCGGCACGACGGGGCCCCGGCCCCGGGTGTATTTGGCGCCCCGACCCCGGTTATGGGCGGCCAGGCGGCGGGAGAAGTGGTTGGTGATGCCGGTGTACAAGGTGCCGTCCCGGCACTGTAAAATATAGACGATCCACATGGAAGGCTCCTTTTGCTTCCGGCGGGGGCGGCGCGGGTCCCGGAGCAGCCGGGACGGGGCGCCCGTCTCCGCCGGATCAGGTGAAATTTTGCGGGGGATGCCGTGATTCTAACATGAAATCTCCTGCAAAGAAAGAAAAAACTGCATGGATGACCAATAGGAGGTGTAAACTAAAGCCGACCGGCGGCGCGGAGCGGCTGAAAAACCGGGGGAATTTTGTTCAAAAAATATTTATAATCCGCCCCTTGACAAGGAGGGGTTCGGGTTGTATAGTTAGCTTAGCACTCGAGAGGAAGGAGTGCTAACAGGAGGCGATTGCATGGAGTTGACCCAGCGGAAGAAGCAGGTGTTACAGACGGTGGTGGACCTGTATATCCGCACAGCCGAGCCGGTGGGCTCGAAGGCGGTTGCAGCCATGCCGGGGATGAATTACTCCTCCGCTACCATTCGCAACGAATTGGCGGATCTGACGACCATGGGCCTTCTGGAGCAGCCCCATACCTCCGCCGGGCGGATTCCCTCTCCTGCGGGGTACCGGCTGTATGTGGATGAGCTGATGCAGGGCTACAAGCTCAGCGTGGATGAGACCAAGGACCTGAAAAATGCCATGGAGCTGAAAATGCAGGAGTTCGACAAGGTTCTGGACAAGGTGGCCAGACTGGTCTCTCAGGCCACGGACCTGCCCGCTTATACGGTGGCCGCCCGTCCGGGCGCGGCTACGGTGAAGCGGTTTGAGATCCTCATGGCGGAGGCCGGGAGCTTCATCCTGGTGGTCATGACCAACGGCGACGTGGTGAAAAACAAGCTGATCAAGCTGCCGCTGCATGTGACGGAGGCGGATCTGAAGCTTCTGAGCGCCGTGCTCAACGCCAGCATGACCGGGCTCAGCGCCCAAGAGCTGACGGCGGAGCTGCTGGAGCGTGTGACGCAAAACGCCGGCGCGGCGGCCGGTCTGGTGCCGGTGATCCTGGACTTTACCAACGAGGTCCTGCGGGGCCAGCAAGACGGCT
>VOFH01000720.1_pt1 | contig 46001 bp, 84 predicted proteins | sample 5384091 | NCBI WGS metagenome assembly VOFH01 (sample SAMN12384727, study PRJNA508395) | human gut metagenome | isolation source: healthy gut G | host: Homo sapiens
TCTTTTTCTCGATTAAGCGAACTAATGGGAGTTATTGAAAAGGCTGCATCTGGTAGACAAATTATAGCATCAACGCATAGTAGCTTTGTCGCTAATAAACTCGGACTGGAAAATTTAATTTTGCTTTCAGGCGATAATTGTTGCTCGATGCAATCGCTCAAAAAGGAAACTTTTGAATTTTTCAAAAAAGTGGCAGGTTATGATACACTGCGATTGATTCTTTGTAAAAAATCAATCTTAGTAGAGGGAGATTCAGATGAGCTGGTTGTTCAGCGGGCATATATGGATACTCATGAGGGGCGGCTTCCTATCCAAGATGGAATAGATGTAATGACCGTAGGTGGGGTGACATTTAAGCGGTATCTTGAAATTGCACAGACACTAAATAAAGAAACTGCCGTCGTTACGGATAATGATGGAAATATTAAAGCCATTACGGATAAGTACAAAGAATATGAAGGAATACCATTTATTCATATATGCTTTGACAAGGTAGTAGATACGGGAAATTTGAAACTGTCAGGTAAGGATTTTAATTATAATACCTTAGAACCGAAAATATTAAAAGAAAATGGACGAGATGCAATGAATAAAATTTTGGGGACTAACTACGATACGGATGATGAGATGCACAAATATATGCACGCTCATAAGACGGATTGTGCCATAGCAATTTTTGAATCGGCTACGAAAATTAAATATCCTGAGTATATAATGAGGGCACTAAAGAATGAGTAGTCTAATTATTGCGGCGGCAGGGGCAGGAAAAACAACATTTCTTGTAAAGAAGGCATTAGAGATTTCTGAAAATGTTTTGATAACAACTTATACCGATGCTAATGAACAAAGCATTAGAGACAAATTTTACGAAATAAATGGTTGTATTCCATCCAATGTAACTATTATGCCGTGGTTTTCGCTACTAATTAAACATGGTATACGACCTTACCAAAGCTATCTTATAAATACCAGAATATCCGGCGTAGCATTAGTAAAGAAGGCAGATAAAAATTTGTTAAAGTTAAAGGGACACGAATGAGAAAAAATATGTCACGGCTTCCGGTAATGTATATTCAAATATGATTTCAAAATTGCCATGTGTTTTAGATGGATTATCGAAAGGGTGTGTATTTCGGAGAATACGAAAGATTTTTTCATATGTTTTTGTAGATGAAATACAGGATTTTTGCAGGATATGATTTGGAAGTTATAAAAAAGTTGCATGAGGTTGGTTGCAACATGACTTTAGTAGGAGATCCTCGTCAGACGACGTATCGAACTCATTACGAAGCAAAATATAAAAAAATATGCGGGCGGGAAAATTGTGAATTTTGTGCAGGAAAACATTCCTGAAATGCATATTGATTCCACGACATTAGCGGTATCATATCGCAATAATCAGATTATATGTAATCTTGCAAATCAGATGTATCCTGATATGAAGCCATGCGATTCTGCCATGAATGAAAAAACGGGACATGATGGAATATTTTGGGTTCACGAGAATGATATTGATAAATATGTAGATAAATATAATCCTGTTCAGCTTAGGTATGACAATAGAACCAAGGTAAATACCAGATTTAAAACAATGACTTTTGGTTCAGCAAAAGGGCTTACTTTCGATAGGGTTTTGATATATCCGACACAACCGATGCTAAATTGGCTATCGGGAAAATCGAGAGATATGAAAGAAGGAAGTCTTTTCAAAGTTTTATGTGGCAGTTACTAGGGCAAAGTATAGTGTAGCTTTTGTATATAAAACAAAGAAGATTCCGCCTGAAGATATTGGAATAAAATGGACCCCTGGTACGATGGGACAGCAAATGACATAATAAGAAGTATTTAATTGATAGCAATATGGTGCAAGGAATATATGGGTAATGATTGCAATATTGTTTTGCATAAAGTTTCTAGAAGAAATTATGTATATGTAATTTTTTAGAAGGAAAATCTACGGTGTGTTATGAACAGCAAATTAGAAAAGCCGTCTGCGTTCTCGTAGCGATAGAATTTATGGAAGAAAACGTTAAGGTGGCTTTTTATATAGAGGCTAATGGATAGCTGTGGACTGAGGTACATTACCTGTGTGCCTGATATTGAAAGATACACAAGAGGTATATCTTTCAATATCAGGAAGTAGGTCATGCTTTGCTGCGTTCGGTGAGGAATGACACAAACCGGAAGTGTTTATCCAGTATATTGCCTATCATGCCGATGACCTTACCCATCGTAAACGCGGCGAGAATCGTTCCGATTCCAAGACCTTTGATATGACCGAGGAAACAGAAGGTCAGTCCCGCGGTCACGGCGAGGCAGGTCACGTCGAAGGTGATCTTGACTCTGGAGTATGGAACCTTCAGAATATCTGCCAGTTCTCTCGGAAACAGGTCTGTCGGGATGATCGGAAGTCCGCAGCGGTTGGAGAGGGCGATTCCGAGGCAGATGACGAGATAGCTCACGATAAAATAGACGATCTGGTATCCGATCCCCATCGTGAGGTCCGCGAGGGCGGTCTTATATACATCTAACATCTTACTGAAGGCGAAGCCTACAACGAAGCTGAAGAGGTATGTAGGAACAAACTTTTTTTCCGTAAGATCATGAGGGCCGCTACGAGAATTCCCTGAAAGATATAAGTCCAGGTTCCGAGTGTCAGAGCCGGGAAGGATTCAGAAAAAGCGTACGGAACGCTGGAAATCGCCGAAATTCCGGCGCCGGAGTCCAGCATTAAGACAACACCGAAACTGTTGATCAAAATCACAATAAGAAGAGCAAGTTCACCGCGCCAGACAGGGCGCTTATTAGTTCGTTCATTCGTATTCATGTCACATCTCCTGTTAGCTTATATTATGTCAAAATCGAACGTTTACCATTGTAGCGTGCTAAAACAAGATGTGCAAGTCTTTTTTTTCATCTAACCAGTATATAGTGCAGAGAAGACTCCAGATATAGACCACATGAATGAAAAGTGTTTGTAATTCCGTTCTTTATCCAGTTAATTCTCAGTATGGAGAAAGCAATTAAGCACAGGACACAAAAGCAGAGAGAGTCAGTAATTTCTTTTCTTAATTCAGCCAAAAATTTATATTCTTGTTTCGACAGGTTATCAGATATTGTTCTGTACCTGACGTGAGTATCAATGAATACCCCATTTTTATTGACAATCACGTCAGGCACAGAGCTTTTATCTGAGCATGTCCATTTGAATCATCAGATTTTTATGAAACAGCTGTCTCCTCAACAGCAGTTTCTGCTTCTTCGCTTATTTTCTCCGGATTCAGATACACTGTGTCCGGAAGGCTCCAGTCACGGGTCAAACGTCCGTTCCAACGCTCGGGATGCTCTGTTTTGGCTGCTTCATAAACTTCCTTGCGTTTGGCAAGTATCTTGTCAGATAAACCACTGCGGCGCTGATATGGGGTAAGAAACTTTAATCCACTATGATGATGGTCATGGTTATACCACTTTACAAACAGACTTACCCATTCCCTTGCTTCTTCCAGTGTTGCAAACCCTTTAGGCTGATAATTCGGACGGTATTTTAATGTTTTAAAGAGACTTTCCGCATATGGATTATCATTGCTTACACGCGGTCTGCTGTTTGAAGGTGTTATGCCAAGCTGATACAGCGTTGCAAGCATCGTTGCACCTTTCATGGGAGAACCATTATCAGAATGTAATACTAATGGCTCTGTAGTAAGGCGTCCCTGCTTTAAACAAATCCTTTTGATCAGGCTGCTGGCATAATCGGCATTTTCTGCCTCATAGACCTCCCAGCCCACGATACTCCGGTCATAGAGATCCGAAAAAAGATACAGATAGTAAAACATTCCTTTATGTGGCCATTCAGATACGTAATATCCCACATATACACCTGATTGGGTGCTGTTGCACTGTATGTAGACGGACGGTTATGCTTTGGTGCTTCACTGCGTCCACGATGGTTCAACATTTTTTCTTCCCGTAAAACACGGTAAAAGGTTGATTCAGAGGCGATATAGATGCCTTCATCGGCTAGTGTTGGAACGATCTCACATGGCGCCATGCTGGCGTATTCAGGCTTGTTACAGATATTTATGATTTCCTTTCGGGTTTCTGTCGGGATCTTATTTGCCGGCTCTGAATGATCCGCTGTGGGACGTCCATCTTCATAGGAATTTATATCTGATTTCCTTTTTTCCAGCGGTAAAAAGTCCTTTCTGTAATTCCGAGACGGTAACAGGCTTTTTGCAGGATGCACCAGATGCAATAGCTTCATTGATTAGCAGTACAGCATTTTCGCGGTCTGAGGCGCTAATCATTCGTCCTCAGGATCCCCCAGATCGCATTTGCTTTTTTGACAATACAAGTAAAGCTGCAGCTTCGGCAAGAGCTTTTTCCTTGCGTTGTAATTCCTTTTCAAGTTTTCTGCGTTCTTTTTCAGAATCCTTGAGTTCCCGGTTTAGTCAGGAGGCCTCTTTAGCGATGCCGCCATTTGCATTCATGCAGGCATCTTTCCAATCCTTAATCTGCTCAACATAAAGTCCTTTTTACGGGCATATTCAGCAAGTTCCGTTTCATTCATGCTCGCTGTTTCAACAACAACTAAGAATTTATCCTGTGTGCTCCAATTGTCTGGGATGGCATCTGTACCAGGAGTGGCATAGCCTTCCTTTCTGGCTTTGTCCCGCCAGTTACGCAATGTCTGTTCGGAAATACCTTCTTCTCTGGAAATTTTTGTAATGGATTCATTGTTTGGTGGAAGCATCCTCCTGAGGAGTGCATCCTTTAACTCTGGACTATAGTTCATAATGAAAGCTCCCTTCCTGCGATAGCTCTATACTACCACAAATGTAATTATCTTTCACTGACAACTATCCTAACACAGGTTTTTCAAAGGTGATCACGTGAACATAATAGGTGTAGATCTCAAGGATTCTCGGAGCGTCGGATAATTTTGCGTTTCTTACTGTGATGTTGGCTTCCATGGTGGGACCTCCTTTGTGAGATGGTATAAATTGAGGTTATTGTACCACTGATAGGGAACGGTGACAAGATTTTTTATATCCGGACGGGCAGGCAGAAGGGAGATGGAGCACGGGTAGGAACTGAATGAAAATTCGTCAATTTGTTGCCGATTTGGAATGCGAAGCATCGGCAAAATCAGTTACTGTTTGCGAGGCGTGAACAGTAACATAGAAAGTTTGACAAGATTTAACGTCAATTTTAATAAAGGAGTACGTGATGGATTTTACAAGTTTATTTAATATGCAGGGAATGATGTTCTGCATCCTTGCGCTGGGATGGTATCTCAGGAAGAGCAGGATGATCGATAGGAACGGGAAGGCGCTGCTCAGCAGTCTCGTGATGAATGTGACGCTTCCCGCGAGCATTGTGAAATCGTTCCAGATGGAGTTCAGTATGAATATTCTGAAGCTGACGCTGGAAGTGATCGTGATCTCGTTTCTGATCCAGATCTTTTCGAATCTTTTAAGCCGTGTGCTGTATCCGGGCTGGAGTGAGGAGAGCAAAAAGGTTTTACAGTACGCGACGATCGTCCCAAATGCTGGCATCCTCGGAAACGCCATCGCTGAGGGAATCTTCGGAGATCTGGGAATCATGTATGCGGCGGTCTACACGATCCCGACGAGAATCTTTATGTGGTCGGTGGGGCTCACTTATTTTACGGAGGCGCCGACGAAGAAAAGAGCTTTTACAGAAGGTCGTGACACATCCGTGCATCATCGGAATCTTTACCGGCATGGTACTTTTGGTATCCCAGTTCCAGCTTCCCGGATTTGTAAACCAGACAGTCGGACGATCGCCGGGGCGAATACGTTCTGCGCGATGCTTCTGATCGGGTGTACGCTCGCGGAAATACCGTTTAAAGAGGTGTTCACGAAAAAGAAGTTTATTACTACACGTTTATCAGGCTGTTCCTGATTCCTGTCATCGTTCTGGTGGGCTGCCGCCTGTTTCACATTGATCAGCTGATCACCGCGGTCTGTGTGATCCTGTCCGCGATGCCGGCAGCGAGCACGAGCGTCGTTCTCGCAGTCAAATATGGAAAAGACGACCGCCTTGCAACGAAGATCGTTGTCTTTTCGACGGTCGTCTCACTGATCACACTTCCGGTCTGGTGCTATATTCTTACGGTATGACGCAGGAACTTTTCTCCGGCAGGACCGGAGAGATAGAACCAGAGGTTCATTCGGATAAATTCATACATGTTGAGCCGGAAATCACGTTTTTATATGGGATTCCGGCTATTTTCATAGCCTCCAGCATAACCGGATTGGAGTGGCAGCTTCCACATAGACCGGCAGCATGGTACAGGACAGAGAGGAAGACTTCACTGGCATCATGGGGGAGCTAAGGCCGAGACGGACTTCCATGAGCCTTACAAAGGCATCCCGGCGTGCATGGTAGCTTGTTTTGAAGCTGGCAAGGCGGCATGCTGTGACATGGACCTCGATGATCGTACAGAGGATATCGCTGTAGCGGAGATAGTCACGGTGCGCGTTCAGGACATCTGCCCAGGCAGCAGCCCATTGATCGGGGTAAATGATTTCTCATTGGGAAATGCTGCGAACAGATCGTCAAAATAGGACTGCATTTTATCGGAGCAGATCTCAAGATAGATCTCTTCCTTCGTCGTTACATATTTATAGAGGGTTTGCCCGCGTCCAGGACAGCTTTCCGGCAATGGTGGAGAGGGTGATCTCCTGATAGGGGACAGAGCAGAAGAGCTCGTCCGCCGCGGCCTTGATCTCGGCCATTCTGGCCTGTTTCTGTTCTTCACTTCGCGCTCGCACGAAATCTGTCATGGAATTCACCTCCTGAAGGTCTGATGTAGTTCCCGGCGATCAATAGGATCCGGTCGGTCGGTAGAAATCTGAAAGTTAGTTTAAACTGACCGCAGATAGTATGCTATCATCATTATAATTGATTTTCATTCGCTTGACAAGGGGTGGGCGTATGCTATCATCAAAATAAGTTACAAGATGTTACTTAATGCAGCAGCGGCCGTTGCCGGACCGTGAAAAGTGGACGACGGATCAGCCGGAGAGAACGCGGGAGTATGATCGGGATGCAACGGTGAAGACGTTCACCGCCCGTGCCGGATCTATTCAGAAAAGGAGAGCAGCATGGATAAGATTAAAAAAGAATTTTGGTTTCGGATGTATGCGTTTCCCTATGATTGGGGAAGAAATCGATGAGGCGCAGGTTTCCCAGATGGTGGATTATTTTCTGGATCAGGGATTCAACTACTTTGATACGGCTCACGGCTACATCGGTGAGAGAAGTGAGCTTGCGGTCAAAAACTGCCTGACGAGCCGTTATCCGAGGGAGAGCTACATTCTTACAAATAAGCTGACGGCCGCTTATTTTGAGAAGGAAGAGGACATCCGCCCGTTTTTTGAGTCACAGCTGGAGCGCTGCGGTGTAGACTATTTTGATTTCTATCTGATGCATGCCCAGGGAATGGGAAACTATCCGAAGTTTAAGGAATGCCATGCGTATGAGACGGCTTTAACCTTTAAGGAAGAGGGGAAGATCCTCCACTTTGGAATTTCTTTCCATGACCGCGCGGAGGTCCTTGAGCAGATCTTAACGGGTATCCGCAGATCGAAGTCGTCCAGATCCAGTTTAACTATGCAGATTTCGATGATCCGGCAGTTCAGGCCGGGAAATGCTATGAGATCTGCAGAAAGCATGGAAAACAGGTGATCGTTATGGAACCGGTCCGCGGCGGAAGTCTTGCAAATCTTCCGGATGATGCGAAGGCAGTCTTTGAGGAGCTTCACGGCGGCAGTCCGGCTACCTACGCGATCCGTTACGCGGCGGGATTCCGGGTATCATGATGGTCCTTTCCGGAATGAGCAGTCTGGAGCAGATGAAGGAAAATGTGAGTTTCATGAAAGACTTCAGGCCCCTTGACGAGAGGGAGATGAAGGCGGTCGAGAAGGTGCGCGAGATCTTCCGCGGAAAGAACCTGATCCCGTGTACCGGATGCCGCTATTGTGTCGACGGATGTCCGAAGAAGATCTCGATTCCGGATCTGTTTGCGTGCATGAACGCGAAGAAGATCTACCAGAATACAAATTCAAATGTCTATTATGGGGTCCATACACGGAACAACGGAAAAGCGTCGGATTGTATCAAGTGCGGAAAGTGCGAGAAAGGTATGTCCGCAGCATCTTGAGATTCGCAAGCTGCTCTGTGATGTTGCGGATGTATTTGATGTGAAGGCGTAAAAAGAAGGAGAATGGGACAGGATGGGATTTCGCAGACTGGAAGAGAATCTGATCGATCTGGTGAAGGAGCAGCAGGCGAAGCTGGGATTCCGGCCGGAAGTGATACGGCTTTATTATCCGGTGTCCACGCTGAACCACTTTTTCGGGAGTGAGGATACGGCGGAGGAGATGAAGGTGCGTCTGAACGGTTTTGGGGGCGCATATGACGGAGACATTGGGAGAAGTCCGCGTGACGGCGAAGGGAGACCGGTTCTGTTTCCTGATTCCGGAGACCGGAAGTGTCTATGTGCATGAGCAGATGAAAGGGCGGGAGTTTATTCAGGATTTGGTGGATCTTGTCGGGACGCATGGATGCAGTCTTGAGAAGATCAGAGAACTCTTCCGTCAGTGGTCCGCAAAGCCGGTGTTTGAAAAGATCGAAGACGGAGATTTCGACTGGGTCTTCCACTTTGCGGATGGGATTCCAGACCGGTATTATTACTGCTTTAAGGATGAGGGCTGTCACCTGATCTACCACCGGTTTTTGCCGGAGGATTACGCGGAATTACAGTAGTTGTAAAAAAGAATGTCGCGAACAACGAGCCAAAGTCCGCGCTTGCGCGAGACCTTGGCGACTGTCGCGATAACAGGGGAAACTCGCGAAGCGTGTTTCCCCTTGTTAGGTTAAAAAAATCTGTCGTTGCTGCGTTCGGCAGATGATATAAGGTTAGCTGATGGCTGCGGAGAGATCAAGCTCTGCAGCTATTTTTTCAGGGTCTCGGCGGATTCCCGGAGTTTTTCTGCTTCATCTGCGTCCAGTGAGATCGGAACGTGGGTCTCGATCCCGTTGAGTCCCACGATTGCCGGCATGCTGAGGGAGATGCCGCTGATCCCGTATTCTCCATGCATCATGGAGGAGATCGGGAGAATGGAGCGTTCGTTTCGGATGATGCATTCGCAGATCCGTTTGACGCTCATGGCGATCCCGTAGTAGGTGGCCTGTTTTTTGGAGATAATGTCGTAGGCGCTGTTTTTACCTCTTCAGCGATGCGGTCCATGGCGGCATCATGGTTATAGTGGCCGCGCATCTCACAGAAGGTGTTTAACGGGATTCCGGATACGTTGGTACTGCTCCACGCGGCGATCTCGCTGTCACCATGTTCACCGATGATGAAGGAGTGGACGCTGCGGCTGTCGACACCTAAATGTTCACTTAAGGCATATTTTAAGCGGGCAGTGTCTAAGACCGTGCCGGAACCGATGACACGGTTTTCCGGGAAGCCGGAGAGCTTCAGGGCCGTGTAGGTCAGGATGTCTACCGGGTTGGAGACGATGAGCAGAATGCCCTGAAAGTCCCATTTGGAGATCTCCGGAATGATGCTTTTATAGATGGCTACGTTTTTATGGACGAGATCCAATCTTGTTTCGCCTGGTTTCTGATTTGCACCGGCGGTGATGATAATGATGGCGGAGTCAGCGATGTCATCGTAGGTTCCGGCATAGATCTTCATCTGACCGGAGAAGGGGATTCCGTGGGCGATATCCTTTGCCTCGCCGTCGGCTTTCGCTTCGTTGGCGTCTAAAAGGACGAGCTCGGAGAAAAGGCGGCTCTGCATAAGAGTGAAGGCAGTGGCGGAGCCAACGAAACCGCAGCCGATGATCGCTGCTTTTCTTGGATTGATGGTCTGAGTCATATGGGGTACCTCCTGTATTTGCAAAATGGTGTTGGTTTGGTAACTGTTCAGTAGGTTGCGCACTCGCTGCGCTGACCGTAATAAAACACAGGCTTGAAGGCAAAAAATCCCATCGGCGAAGCCGATTTGAATGGATTTTTGCATGTAACTGTGAGGCACTGAACAGTTACTTGGTTTGCTATGCGATGGGCTTAGTATAGCATAACCAAAATATAATGTATGTTTGTGGATACAACGAAAATGGAAGAAATTGTTAAAAAAATAACAGAAGGTCAAAGTTTAAAATTTACTCGTTGTAGGAACCGGTCGTGATCGTATATTTGCCAGTACCCTGCACAAATACAGTGCCGTCTGTGCCGGCGATCGTCACGCTTTTTGCCGTCATCGCCTGTGATGGAGCCGTTACAGGTGAGGGAGGTGACGGTGCTGTTTCCGGTTACGGTCCAGGCGGAGAGGGCGTCGATCGTGACATTGCAGGTTCCGTTACCGCCGTCACCGGCGTTTGTCTCGTCCTGAAGGATGGCGCCTGTCAAGATGGTGCCGTTTGTGAGCTTCAGATCCAGATTGCTGATGCTGTCCCATAGGATATCGCCGCTCATTTCCTGGGAATCTGCGGTAAAGGTGCAGTCGGCACCATTATTTCCGGACTGGCCCCAGCCGCGTTTGTTGGCATTTCCGGTGCATTTTAAGAAAAAGTTATTGGACGGGGAGTAGGTGATATCCACATTCTTAAGATAGAAGGAACTCTCCGTGTTTGTCGTATAAAAGAGGCCGCCGTTTAAGGAGGTCAGGCTGCCACCGTCCATGGAAAATTTGCTTTCGCCGACTTCTGAGTCACCGGACATGCTCTGATAGAGGATGACGGTCCAGTCGCAGTCATTCTGTTCATTTTCCGGAATGTTTCCGGAGAGAGAGCAGTTTGTGAGAGAAAGGGAGTTAAGCCCCTCAATGCAGACAGCCTCAGAGTTTTCAGCAGTGAGGGCCGCGTTATTGACGGTAATGTCGGCGGTACAGTAGACTGCCGGGGAGCCGGTTCCCCTGGAGGTGTAGGTACCGCCATCGACGGTCATGGTACCGCCGCCGCGGTCGCTTCGGATCGCCGCGGAGGATTCACCGTTTGTCTCAACGGTGAGGTTGGAGGCTGTGAGTGTGCCGCCCCCTGCCACATGGATACCGCCGGAGGTATCCTGTTTTGTGGTGATGGTGGTGTCGGATACGGTGACATTGCCGTCACCGTAGCTGAAGACACCTGCGCCGCCTTTTTGCGTCGGTGGTGATGGTGCCGCCGGTCAGTGTCAGGCTGCCGTTGGCGGCAAGTGCCGCGGCACCGGTTCCGTAAAAGCTGGAGTTATCGCCTCCGGTGCTGTCAGCGGAGTTGCGGTCCATCGTGAAATTTTTTAAGGTGACGTTCGCACCGTCGGTGACGAGGACTGCGCTCTCATCAGCTCCTGTGGAGGTGTAGGTCTTTCCGTCCTCCTCAGTATCGGTGGAGTAGCTTGAGACTGCCGGATAGGATGTCGGAGCAGCACTCTGTCCGCCCGGGCCTCCGGGACCTCCCGGACCTCCGTTCCCGCCGTCCGGCGGTGCCTGCTTCCGTCCATGCTTCCCGGAGCCCCGTCCGGAGGATTTCCGGGTTTATCGGAGTTATCGCCCGGAGCGCCGTCCGGTTTGTCAGCCGGAGCGGAGTCGGACGTTTCGGTCACCCGCGCGGTGGCAGCGGTGGAGTCGGCAGCTTTTTGACCGCATCCTCCGACTATAAGAGTACCTGCAAGAACCATGCAGAATAATGCGTGTTTTTTCATGATATCATATCCTTTCTGTTTTCGTCAGCTCCCAGAATGCCACCGCGCTGGCTGCCGCCACATTCAGCGAATCTACCCCATGGGCCATCGGGATCATGACCGTATGATCGCACCCGTCGATGGTTGCGGAGGCGAGGCCGTCCCCTTCGGTGCCTAAGATCACGGCGAGTTTTTCGGCATCAAGAAGCTTCGGATCATCAATGGAAACGGAATCTTCCTTCAGTGCCATGGCAGCCGTTTGAAATCCCAAAGATCGGAGCGCTTCAAGTCCGCCGCAGGAGAGATCCGCGTTTTTCGGAAAACAGGTCCACGGAATCTGGAAGACGGTTCCCATGCTGACTCTGGCGGCTCTCCGGTAGAGGGGATCGCTGCAGCCGGAGGTCAGGAGCACCGCGTCCATTCCAAGGGCCGCGGCAGAGCGGAAGATCGCCCCTGATATTTGTGGGATTCATGACATTCTCAAGCGACAGCGATCCGGTGTTTTCCCTCACAGATCTCCGCCACAGACGGCAGGCTCTTTCGCTTCATGGCGCAGAGCAGGCCGCGGGTTAAGGCAAAGCCGGTGAGGTTTGTCAGAGATCGAATTTTGCGGTGTACACAGGAAGCTCCGGGTAAGCAAAAAAGAGCTTCGGGATCAGGTCGTCGGCCTGTTTTTCTTCGATGAGGACAGCGAGCGGCTCATACCCGGCATTGAGGGCGCGCTCGATCACATTCGGGCTTTCTGCGATGAAGATCCCCGGTTTCGGTTCGTTGATATGGAAAAGCTGGGACTCGGAATATCTGGAAAAAGATCGAGTTCCGGCGCTGTGCGATCAGTGATTTTTTTGATCTGCGGCATAAGAAAAATCTCCTTTGGTTTTCATAAGATCAGGGACCGTTCAGTCACTTGACATCCCTGGTCATACATGATACGATTATTTTAGTTACAATGTGTCACTTAAACGACAAAAGTCCGTACCATACGGACAATACCTGAAGCATATGAAGGACGAATGGTCTGATACTGAGGGAGGAAATGGCATGGGATTAGTCCGGAAAAGGGCAGGAGCCGGTAGTGGGAAGAAGGATGGGAATCTGACAGAAGGTCCGATCGGACGAGGACTTTTCAGGTTTATGATCCCGATCTTTTTAGGACAACTTTTACAGCAGCTTTTACAATATGGCGGATGCCTGGGTCGTCGGAAATTTCGCGAGCAATGATGCCTTCGCGGCGGTGAGCTTATCATCGAATGTGAATATGTCGGTGATCACGTTTTTTGCCGGGATCGCTGTGGGCGGCGGTGTCGTGATCTCGAAATATTTCGGGGCACAGGATGAGGAAAAATTACGGTGCGCGGTACACACAAACTTTCTTCTGGGAATTGTGTTCTCGGTTTTCGCGACGCTCATCGGTTTGTTTTTTGTTCCGATCCTTCTCGGCTGGCTCAACACGCCGGACAGCGTGATGGTGGAGGCGAGACTGTACTTCGGAATCTATTTTGCCGGTGTCTCCACCGTCATCATGTACAATATCTGCATGAACATCATGAGGGCAGTGGGGGACAGTGTCCATCCCCTGTATTATCTGATCTTTTCTTCTATAGTGAATATGATCCTGGATCTGATTTTTGTGGCGGGATTTCAGTGGAGTGCCGCAGGCGCTGCTGTTGCCACGGTGATCGCCCAGGGATTGAGTGTTTTATTATGCATGATCCGCATGGTGAAGGATGGAGGGGCTGCGACGATCCATTTTAAGGAGCTTCGCTTCAATGGCTCCATGATCCGTCAGGTGATCACACAGGGACTTCCGACGGGACTTCAGAACTCCGTGATCAGTGTCGGAAATCTTGTGGTCCAGTCAAACATCAATACCTTCGGAGCTTTTGCAATCTCCGGACAGGGGCCTTCGCGAAGCTTGAGGGGATTGCCTTTCTTCCGATCATGAGCATGTCCATGGCGCTGACAACCTTTGTGAGCCAGAATCTCGGTGCCGGGAAAGCGGACCGCGCGAAGAAAGGTTCCGTGATGGGTGTGGCGTTCGGAATGGCGATGGCGGAGCTTGTAGGGATCTGTCTTTTTTTATCTGGGTTCCGATCCTGCTTCGGATCTTTGTGGATGTGCCGGAAGCGATCGAATTCGGAACGATCCATGGAAGAACGGTTGCCTTGTTTTTCTTTCTGCTGGCGTTTTCCAACTGCGCGACGGGAGTACTCCGCGGCGTGGGAAAATCCATTGTCCCGATGTTTACGATGCTGATCTGCTGGTGCGGTATCCGCGTGCTCTACGTGACGATCGCGATCCGGATCATTCCCGTCTTCCGGACGATCTCCTCAGCGTACCCGCTGACGTGGACGCTGAGTTCGATCATCTTTATCGTGTTCCTGCTCCGGATGGACTGGGACGCGCGGGTTTAGATCTCTTTTCCGCGCTCATTGATCACAAGTGCCATGATCTCAAGCGGCTCATCAAAAGGATTTTTTGATCGCGTGGCTCTGGCCAACCTCGATGACACAGACATCGCCCGGGTGGATCTCGGTCTCGGTGTGATCGTTGTCCTCAAAGATTCCCTTTCCCTTGAGAACGTAGTACGGCTCGGTGTTTTCCACATGCTGGTGGAATCCGATGCTGGCGTGGGCCGGGATGATCACGTGGGCGTACATGGACGCGTGTCCCATGAGTTCATCCTTGTTTAAGATATGACGGATCTCGATCGTTCCGTCGCCTCCGCGCAGATTTGGAACAAAAGCAGTTTCAGTGTTTCTGACCATCGTGTGAACCTCCATGAATCTTAATAGTCTGCAACCGTCCGGCAGGCCGGCGCATTTTCAGCGCCGACCTGCCGTTTCATTGCGGTGGATTTAAATATTATACTGCATATTCAGGAAAAGAACAACGATTAACCGAGAGAGAGTGGAAGAAATCCGCAGCTTTATCGACTTTTTTCATCAGATGGTCGAACATTTCCGGTGTCAGGGACTGGGCACCGTCGCAGAGGGCTTTCTCAGGGTTATTGTGGACCTCGATCATGAGACCATCGGCTCCGGCTGCGATAGCTGCCATGGCAAGCGGCTCCACCATGAAGCGGATGCCTGCCGCATGGCTCGGGTCGACGATGACCGGAAGATGGGTCTTTTTCTTTAACATCGGGATCGCGGAGATATCCAGCGTATTTCTGTAGGAAGTCTCAAAGGTGCGGATGCCGCGTTCGCAGAGGATGACTTTTTTCATTTCCGCCTGCCATGATGTACTCCGCACTCATCAGAAGCTCGTCTAAGGAGTTTGCAAGACCGCGTTTTAAGAGGATCGGCTTGTCGATCTTTCCAAGGACCTTCAAAAGCTCGAAGTTCTGCATGTTTTTGCGCCGACCTGTATGATGTCAACGTCGTCAAAGAGCGGAAGATGCTCCGCACTCATGATCTCTGTGACTACCGGGAGACCGGTGGCTTTCTTTGCCTCTAAGAGAAGGTCAAGACCCTGCTCGTGAAGACCCTGGAACGCGTACGGGGAAGTTCTCGGTTTGAAAGCACCGCCGCGGAGGAAGGCTGCACCGGAACGCTTTACGTCCTCAGCAACCTCTGTGATCTGTTCCTTTGTCTCGATGGAGCAGGGGCCTGCGATGACCTGAAAGCTGCCACCGCCGATCTTTCTGCCGCAGACATCGATGACTGTGTCGTCCGGGTGCATGGAGCGGTTTGCCTTCTTATACGGTTCACGGATCCTGCGGACATCATCAACGACGTCGTTGGCCTTTAACCAGTCTTCATGGATCCGGCTTGTGTCACCGATGAGACCGATGAGGGAGGCCTCGGTTCCTTCGGAGAGATGGAGCTTAAATCCCTGATTTACAAGCTCTGTCTTTAAATTCTCTACTTTTTCTTTGTTGGCATTTCTCTTTAAAATAATGATCATAATCTTATTCTCCTTTATATGACAGGTTTAGGTTGGGTTTGCTTTATAAAAACGCTCTGGAAAATGGATATTCCTGTATTCGGCTGGTACCGTAGCCGAAAAGCAGGTGGAACTGCTTCATGCATACGTTTGAGGGCATCCGGAAACAAAAAGCCGGTGTCTGCTGCAATCGCAAACACCGGCTCCGCATTTTCTTTTACGTTTCCGAAGGATCTAAAGCCCTTCGGTCGGAGAGGGTTTTTTGCAGCAGAAACAGTCCGCGCCGTAATAATAGCCCGGAAAATAATAAAAAGAATAGGATGCAAAAGATTCATCATCTGGTTCTTCATATCTGCTGTTCTCCTCTCTGAAGATTACCGCCGGATTCATTCTCTCCGGCTGCTGAAGCTATCATAGCGCTGTCGGGCGGATTTGTCAACAAGAAAATTCAATAAGTTGAAGTTTTACGCTTTTATGCAATAAAGAGAATTCCTGCTATTCCAAAGTGACTGAATTCGCAATGATCTCCACACACCGCTCGATTCCGAGTGTACCGCTGTTTAAGCAGAGGTCATAGTTCTTCGGTTTGCCCCACTCATTTCCGCTGTAATACAGGTAGTAATCCCGGCGCTTTGCGTCCACAGCACGGATGCGGCTTTCAAGCTTTTTAAGATCCTCCGGCTCCTTCTCAAGTCCCTGGATCCGCTCCACACGCTTTTTGAAGCTGGAGCAGATAAAGATGCGGAAAGCGTCCTCGACGATCACATCGGAGCATCTGCCAATGATCACGCAGGGACCGTTTGCGGCAAGCCGTTGGATGATCTTCGACTGGATCACGAAGAGCTGGTCGGAGACCGGGACTTCGTATACAGGTGAGAAAGGATCCACAGTGGCATAATCATCGTAGTTGATCCGTTTCTGACCGGCGATCACTTCATCGTTCGCATGAAAAAGATCTTCCGAGATATTGCTGTCCTCGGCCGCCATGGCGATGAGTTCTTTATCGTAAAAAAGGAATGCCGAGTTTTTTGCGAGACGAAGACCGACCTCGCGGCCTCCGCTGCCGAGCTCGCGGCTGACTGTAATGACTTTGCTCATAATATCTTCCTCCCCTGTACATGATTTTTTCTTCTTTTTCTGCACAGTTTCAGTGCTGTCTGCTAAGTATACCATAAAATCCGTCAAAACGTTACATAATTTTCATGGATTCACATATTTGTAAGAAAAAAGAATACGGTCCGTGCCAGACACAGACCGTAACTTCTGATTATTCACTCAAATAAGCCTTTTTAACCTTATCATCATTCATGAGCTGCTTCGCGTCGCCGCTCAAAACGATCTTACCGGTCTCCAGTACATACGCCTGATTTGCGATGGAGAGCGCTTTTTTCGCGTTCTGCTCGACTAAGAGAACCGTCACGCCGTCGCGGTTGATGCTCTGGATGATGTCGAAGACTTCATTTACATAGATCGGGGACAGACCCATGGACGGCTCGTCGAGAACAATGAGCTTCGGATGGCTCATGAGGGCGCGTCCGATGGCGAGCATCTGCTGCTCACCGCCGGAGAGAGTACCGGCCGGCTGGTTCACACGCTCCTTTAAACGCGGGAAACGCTGATAGATCATATTGAGCGTCGCATCCATCTCTGCCTTATCTTTTCTTGTGTAGGCACCGAGCTTCAGATTCTGAAGAACGGTGAGGGTGGAGAAGACGCGGCGTCCTCCGGAACATGGGCGATTCCCATGCTGACGAGCTTGTAGCCGGGGATCTTTGTGATATCGGTTCCTTCGTACATGATATGTCCGGAACGGGCGCTCAAAAGACCCGTCACGGTGTGCAGTGTTGTCGTCTTTCCGGCACCGTTGGCACCGATCAGAGCGACGATCTCTCCTGATTTACATCGAAGGAGATTCCTTTTAACGCCTGGATCACGCCGTAGTAGACTTCCAGATCTCTTACTTCTAACATTGCCATGATTGTTCTCCTCCTATTCACCGAGATAAGCTTTGATAACTTCCGGATTGCTTAAGACTTCCTGAGTAGGACCTGTGCAGAGGACCTGACCAAAGTTTAAGACGGTAAGACGCTCACAGATACCGCTGACGAGCTTCATGTCGTGCTCGATTAAAGGATCGTCATTCCGAAATGGTCGCGGACGAAGCGGATCGTCTCCATCAGCTCCGCGGTCTCATTGGGGTTCATGCCGGCAGCCGGTTCATCGAGAAGAAGAAGCTTCGGCTCCGTCGCAAGGGCGCGGGCGATCTCGAGCTTTCTCTGTTTTCCGTAAGGAAGGTTGGAGGCCTTGAAATCACATTCTCCGTCAAGTCCGAATACCTTTAAGAGTTCCATGGCCTCCTCGTCCATCTCTTTTTCCACCTTTGTAATACCGCGGAAGGCGGAGAATTCCCTCACGAGTGGAGTAGGTGTGGTGGTTGTGGAGTCCGGCCTTTACGTTGTCGAGAACGGAGAGGTCCTTAAAAAGGCGGATGTTCTGGAACGTACGGGCGATACCGGCTTTGTTGATGTCGGTAGTGGACTTTCCTGTAAGGTTCTGGCCGTCTAAGAGGATCGTTCCTGTATCCGGCTTGTAAACGCCTGTCAGAAGGTTGAAGATCGTGGTCTTTCCGGCACCGTTCGGTCCGATGAGTCCGTAGAGCTGGCCTTTTTCAATGTTGATGGCAAAATTGTTGACAGCCTTTAAGCCTCCGAAGGAGATGCTTAATCCTTTTACATTTAACATGTCTGATATTTTAAGCTTCCTCCTTTCCGGAATGGGCAGCATGCTGCGGTTTTAAGCCGCCGAAGATCCGCTTGCGGAGCGTGATGAACTGCGGAGCGGAGTTGAAGAGCATCGCGAGGATCAGGACGACTGCGTAAATCAGCATACGGTAGTTGTTTAAACCTCTTAAAAGCTCCGGGAGCAGGTAGAGGATAACGGTTGAGATCACGGATCCACGGATGCTTCCGATTCCGCCGAGAACCACGTATACAAGGATCATGATGGACATGTTGTAGCCGAAGTTCTTCGGGAGAGCAGTAAGTGTCGTAAGGTTGTGGGCGTAGAGCACGCCGGCAACGCCTGCCATGGAGGCCGAGATGCTGAAAGCCATCAGCTTGTATTTGGTGATGTTGATTCCCACGGACTCCGCGGCGATGCGGTTGTCACGGATGGACATGATCGCGCGGCCGGTTCTGGAATTTACAAGGTTCATGACGATGATCAGTGTGATCAGGACAAGAATGATGCCGATCGTGAAGGTGGCTGCCTGCGGGGTCCCTGTGATCCCCTGAGGTCCCTTGATGAGGACTTCGCCGCCGTCCTTTAAGCCTAAGGACATGGAGTCCTTGAAGGAGATGTGGAAGCCGTCAGCGTCGCGTCCGAGGAATACGGCGTTTACAAGGTTCTTGATGATCTCGCCGAAGGCAAGAGTCACGATGGCGAGATAGTCACCGCGCAGACGCAGGACCGGAATACCGATCAGAATGCCGAAAACGGCAGCGACGGCAGCGCCGATAAAAATGGCGATCACAAGACTTACGGTCGGATCGATCGCGCCCTTCATGCACTTGGAAAGAGGGCGCCGGAGAAGGCGCCGACACACATAAATCCTGCATGTCCGAGGCTCAGCTCGCCGAGGATCCCGACGGTCAGGTTTAAGGAAACCGCCATGATCACGTAGATACAGAAAGGAACGAGGAGTCCCTTTAAAAGGCTGGATACATGTCCGGTGCCCATGAGCACTTCCATGATGATCCAGGCAGCAACGACCATGCCGAGCGTGATCATATTGTTGATAAAGAGTTTCTTTTTTTGCTGTACTTTTCATGGGAATCACCTACACTTTCTCGTTCAGTTTTTTGCCCAGGATTCCGGTCGGACGTACTAAGAGGACGATGATCAGGACGGAGAATACGATCGCGTCGGAGAGCTGGGAAGAAATATATGCTTTTGACAGGATCTCAATGATTCCCAGAAGGATTCCGCCGATCAACGCGCCGGGGATGGAACCGATTCCGCCGAATACGGCTGCCACGAAGGCCTTGATGCCGGGCATGGATCCTGTGTAAGGAGTCAGGGACGGATAGGCGGAGCAGAGTAAAAACACCGGCCACGGCAGCGAGGGCGGAGCCGATCGCAAATGTGAGCGCGATGGTTCCGTTTACGTTTACCCCCATCAGGGTGGCGGCACCGCGGTCTTCCGATACGGCGAGCATGGCCTGGCCGGCCTTCGTCCTGTTGATAAAGGCGGTAAGTCCGATCATGATCACGATACAGGAAACGATCGTCACGAGAGTCTCACCGGTCACTGTGATGGCACCGTCCGCGAACTTCAGAGCCGGGATCGTTACGACAGAGGTAAAGGACTTTGTGTCGGCTCCGAATAAGAGGAGAGCGATGTTCTGTAATAAGTAGCTGACGCCGATAGCCGTGATCAGGACGGACAACGGAGAAGCGTCACGCAGCGGTTTGTAGGCGACACGCTCAATGACGATACCGAGCACGGTACACACGATGACAGAAAGGAGAACGCTTAAGAAGACCGGGATTCCCATACTGTGTGTCGTGATAAAGACCACGTAGCTTCCGACCATGATGATATCGCCATGGGCGAAGTTTAACATTTTCGCGATTCCATAGACCATGGTGTATCCAAGCGCGATGATCGCGTAGACACTGCCAAGGCTGATTCCATTGATTAAGTAGTTGATAAAACCCGTCATAAATTTTACACCTCGGTATGTTTTCATTAGCTGTGGGCCAGTTTTTCGGGGAACAGTTCAGGCACATCATAACGCAGGACCGTGAAAGAAACAAGAGGATTGCCGAAGCGACAATCCTCTTAACATGATGCCATTCTTAAATGATCGATTACATCGCCTGATATGCGCCGTCTACGACTTTGACAGCCTTCGGTGCCTTGTGCGGTTCGCCATCCTCTGTCCAGGTCATGTCTTCACCGGTAAGACCATTGACTTTGATCTTTAACATAGCCTCTTTCATCTTATCGCAGGTATCGCTTACAGATGTCTCCGGTGTGATGTCAGCCTCTTCCATGGCAGCTTTGATCGCGTAGATCGCGTCATATGCGTCAGCAACGAACTGGATCGGAGTCTCGCCATAGTTCTCTTTGTAAGTTACAAATTTCTGGGTAAGCTCATCCTGAGCGTCAGCAACAAACGGAGTTAAGAGCATTAAACCTTCAGCAAGCTTTGTATCAAAGTTCTCAACCTGAAGGATACCGTCCATGCCGTCGCATCCGAAGAATTTCCGGGCGTAGCCCATGGTGTCAGCCTGCTTGAGGATCAGAGATGCCTCTGTGTAGTAGATCGGAAGGAATACGAGGTCAGCGCCTGCGTCCTTTGCCTTCTGGAGCTGTGTGGAGAAGTCCTTGTTGGAATCAGCTGTGAATGCCTCGGCGTCCACGATCTCAAGACCCTGGTTTGCAGCCTCAGCAGCGAATTTCTCGTAGATACCGCTGGGTATACATCGGAGCTGTCGTAGATCACTGCGATCTTTTCCGCAAGTTTGTTCTCAGCAATGTAAGTTGCGGATGCAGCGCCCTGGTCCGGATCGGAGAAGCAGATACGGAATACGTTGGGGTTCTGCGCACACTCAACAGAGGAGCCGGACGGTGTGATCTGGAACATATTGTCAGCATTCGTCTTATCTGCAACAGCTACACATGGAGCGGAGGTTACAGTTCCCATGAGGACCTGCATGCCCCCAGTCTTTTAATGTGTTGTAGGCATTGACGGATTTCTCGGCGTCGTGCTCGTCATCCTGGAAATTAAACTCGATCTGGTATCCGTTGATACCGCCGTCAGCGTTGATCTCATCAACAGCGGTCTGGGCGCCGTTCTTAACTGCGAGACCATATACAGCAGCCGCGCCTGTGACCGGGCCGATACCGCCGATCTTGAATACTTTGTCGGAAGATGCTTCACTGGAAGCGCCAGCAGCGGCTGTTGTCGCGTCAGCGGCTGCAGCGGCAGTTGTCTCGGTTGTGGAAGATGAGCTTCCGCAGGCAGTTAAAGAAGCCGCCATTGCAAGTGCAAGGCTTAAACTTAAAACTCTTTTTTTCATAATTGATTCCTCCTCTGGAACTTGTTATCATGATAACCGTTCAACGCTCTGTCGAGTTGCAGTGAAGCGGTTAAAGATTATTTTGAATTATAGGGAGTTTGTTTCAAAATGTCAAGCAAATTTAGTTTTTAACGAAAAATTGTTGCAGTTTGGCTCGGCAGCGCACGGACCGCAACGACCAGAGCCGGTGTGCCTTTGCGGAATGGCGGTTCGGATTGACAAAATGACTCACAGTGGATAAAATTTGACATATCAGGAGCTGGGAAGGGAAAAACAACAGGCCCGGATCCACCCGAAAGGAGACGTGTTATGACGCTGACGCAGTTAAAGTATGTGATCACCATCGCGGATACCGGTTCCATGAATGAAGCGGCGAAGCTTCTTTTCATATCCCAGCCCAGCCTTTCGTTGGCGCTCAAGGAGCTGGAAATGAGATCAGGACAGAGCTTTTTTAAGAGAAGCAACCGCGGCGTTGTCCTGACACCGGAAGGACAGGGAGTTCTTAGGCTACGCGAGGCAGGTAACGGAACAGTATAAGCTGATGGAATCCCGGTATATTGAGAAAAGAACGTGAAGAAGAAATTCGGCGTTTCCATGCAGCATTACACCTTCGCGGTAAACGCGTTTATCGAGATGGTAAAAGCAGTTCGGTATGGATGAGTACGAGTTCGCGGTCGGGAGGAGAAGACCTACGAGGTCATTGAGGATGTGAAGACGTTCAGGAGTGAGATCGGGATCCTGTATCTGAACGATTTCAACCGGAAAGTGCTCACAAAGCTTTTCGATGAGTCGGATCTGGAATTCTGCCCGCTTATGGACTGCGGGATTTATGTATATCTCTGGAAAGGCCATCCGTTAGCGAACCAGAAGGAGATCACCATCGAGGAGCTTCAGGAGTATCCGTGCCTTTCCTTTGAACAGGGAAATTACAACTCCTTCTATTTTGCGGAGGAGGTGCTGAGCACCTACAGCTATAAACAGCTGATCAAGGCCAATGACCGAGCGACTTTGTTAAACCTGATGGTAGGTCTTAACGGATATACCCTCTGTTCCGGAATCCTCTGTGACAATTTAAACGGTTCCGATTACTGGGCGGTGAAATTAAAGTCCGATGAGGTCATGACCATCGGATACTTAAAGAAAAGGGATCGCCCTGAGCCCGTTGGGACAGAAGTATCTGGAGGAGATCCGGAAATTTGAAGGCATGTAGCATGCTGAATGGCAATAAGAAAAACTATAACCAGACACATGGTGGATATATTGGACGATGGCGGATCAGACGTGATATGCTGATAAAGATCTGTCAGGAAAAGGATATGCGGACAGATCATAGAAAGAGAAATAGTTTAACCTCTGGTTATGGGAAACTTAACTGCCGGTTATACGATCTATTTTAATAAGGAAGGAACTCGTTCAAATCATGCAAACGGACAGAAAAGAAGCGCTCCGATATCTGGGGCTTGGAAAACATGAACCGGATCCGGAGACGGAACGGCTTTTGGAGGAATGCATCCGGGAAGCGGAACGCGCAGCGGAGTTCAGACACCTCGTGCGGGAATATCCGCTCTCTGTGGAAGAGGACGGAACCATCGATGGCGGCTGCTTCCGGACAAAGAGCGCAAACTTAAAAAAGAACCTGTCCGGCTGTGATTCCGTGCTTGTGATGGCGGTCACAGTGGGGACGGAGGTAGACAGACTTCTCGCCCGGTACGGAAAGCTTTCTGTCGCGAAAAAGTGGTCATGCAGGCCGCTGCCGCCGCAATGGTGGAGGCGTACTGCAATGAACTGAATGCCATGTGGAAAAGGAGTATCTGGAAAAAGGGCTTTATCTGAGACCAAGATTTTCACCGGGTTACGGAGATTTTCCGCTATCAGTCCAGAAACAGATCCTTGACGGACTGGAGGCAGGAAAACGGATCGGGATCACACTGACAGAGGGTTATCTGATGATGCCGTCGAAGTCGGTGACGGCGGTGATCGGGGTGAGCCGGACACCGGCAGCCTGTGTGATCGAGGGATGCGAGGCGTGCGGAAAGAAAGACTGCGCGTTCAGAAGATAAGTTGAAGAAGATAGGAGAGAGCCATGGGAATTCTGGAACTGATGAAGGAGAGACGAATTTATTTTGACGGAGGTATGGGAAGCCTTTTGCAGGCCCGGGGTCTGAAGCCCGGCGAACTTCCGGAAACATGGAATCTTTCCAGACCGGAGATCATCACGGAGATCCACAGGGAGTACCTCGATGCGGGATCTGACGTGGTGACGACGAATACCTTCGGCGCCAACCATTTTAAATTTAAAGAGGAGGATGGATATTCCGTAAAAGAGATCGTGACGGCGGCGGTTCGAAATGCAAAAACCGCCATCGCGGCGGCCGGACATGGTTACGCGGCTCTGGACATGGGACCGACGGGAAAACTCTTAAAGCCATACGGTGATCTGGAGTTTGAGGACGCCTATGAGGCATATAAAGAGGTAGTCCTCATCGGAAAAGCGGCTGGCGCGGATCTTGTGATCATCGAGACCATGGGCGACGGATATGAGCTTAAAGCAGCAGTCCTGGCGGCGAAGGAGAACAGTGATCTGCCGGTATTTGCGACCGTCACGCTGGATGAAAAGGGAAAAATGCTGACCGGGGGCAACGTGGAGTCTGTGACGGCACTCTTAGAGGGACTGGGAGCCGATGTGATCGGTTTAAACTGTGGTCTCGGGCCGATCCAGCTGCTGCCGTTTATGAGAGATATGGCGAAGGTGTCCTCCCCCGATCCTCGTCAACCCAAATGCGGGACTGCCGAGAAGCGAGGGTGGAAAGACCGTTTACGATATCGATGCCGATGAGTTTGCCACGGCGATGCAGGAGATGGCGAGAAACGGGGCGACGGTACTCGGCGGCTGCTGCGGAACGACACCGAACACATCCATAAGACAACGCTTGCCTGCGATGATATTCCTGTCTGTGAAATTACGGACAAAAACCGCACGGTGATCTCCTCCTATTCCCACGCGGTGACATTCGGCGGCAGACCGATCCTGATCGGGGAGCGGATCAACCCGACGGGCAAGCCGAAATTCAAGCAGGCGTTGAAGGATAAGGATCTGACCTATATTTTATCCATGGGTGTTGCCCAGCAGGAGAGCCGCGCCGATGTTCTGGATGTCAATTGGGACTTCCGGGGATCGATGAACCCCAGATGATGGTGGATGTGGTAAAGGAACTTCAGGGTGTTCTGGATCTGCCTCTTCAGATCGACACCTCCGACCCGGTGGCCATGGAGCGGGCACTCAGGATCTACAACGGAAAACCGCTGATCAACTCGGTAAACGGAAAGAAAGAGGTCATGGAGCAGATCTTCCCGCTGGTAAAGCATTATGGCGGTGTGGTGGTTGCTCTGGCTCTCGATGAGAACGGAATTCCGGAGACGGCGGACGGACGACTTGCTGTTGCGAGAAAGATCTACGAGACAGCGGCATCTACGGGATCCCGAAAAAGGATATTCTCGTGGACTGTCTCTGCATGGCGGTGAGCTCCGATAAGAACGGCGCGGTCACGACGCTGGAGACCGTGAGAAGAGTGCGGGACGAGCTTGGAGGAAAGACAGTCCTCGGTGTCTCCAACGTGTCCTTCGGGACTTCCGATGCGTGAGAACATCAACTCTTCTTTCTTCCTTCTCGCAATGCAGAACGGACTTTCTGCGGGGATCGTGAATCGAATCTGGAAGCCATGATGCGGGCCTATGACAGCTTCCTTGTGCTGTCAGCTCAGGATGAGAACTGCGCGGGATATGTGGGAATCTATGGTCCGAAGGAAGCCGAGAAGAAGAGACAGAAAGAGATCTTAAAGGCGGCGGCGGTGAACCAGGCAGCCGGGGTGAGTGGAGCGGCAGGCGCAGGAAAACAGCAACGGAGCCGGAAATACGTTCGGCACAGGCACAGGCGCGGCAGATACCGGATCTGCGTTAAAAAAGAGCATTGTAAAGGGAATGTCTCAGGCGGCAGCCGATGCAGCGAAACTCGCCCTGAAGGACACGGATGCCTTAGAGCTCATCAATACGGATATGATCCCGGCCCTCGACGAGGTAGGGAAAAGGCTTTGAAGCCGGAACCGTGTTCCTCCCGCAGCTTTTGATGAGCGCGGAGGCGGCGAAGGCAGCGTTCGCCGTCGTGAAAGAGTCCATGGAGGCCAGCGGTGAGGTACAGGAGAAGAAGGGAAAAGTGATCCTCGCCACGGTAAAGGGTGATATCCACGATATCGGAAAGAATATCGTGAAGGTCCTTCTGGAGAACTACAGTTTTGACGTGATGGATCTCGGACGCGATGTGCCGCCAGAGACCATCGTGGAAGCGGCGGTGAAGGAGCACGTGCCGGTGGTGGGACTCAGTGCCCTCATGACGACAACGGTTCCGGCAATGGAGGACACCATCAAGGCGCTCCGGAAGGATGCACCATGGGTGAAGGTCATGGTTGGCGGTGCAGTCCTGACGCAGGAGTATGCAGATGCCATCGGGGCGGATACCTATTGTAAGGACGCGATGGCATCAGTGAATTTCGCGACGAGCGTGATCGGGGAAGCGTAAAAGATAAGATGATATTTTCAACTGCCAGGTCTTTCATTGAAACCTGGCAGTTCGCTATCCCGCCCTAATATGCCTGCCCATGACGTGTTCAGACCATAACTGAAAACAGCTCCTATTTCTTTCTGCACACGGGCAGGGGGTCTCTGGAGTGAAAATGCCGTACAATCCCGTGACAGTCGTGGGTTTTGTCGTTTTGAAATTCCAACTATCGGCAGGATCGGTTCCTGTTTATGTCATGCGTGGGCGATAACAAAAATATCAACAGAACTATGGATTTTTCTACCGCGATACGGTATAATGATAGTTGCTGTATAAGTCTGTGTCTGCAATTGCCATGTTTTTGGTATGGCGCGGGAAAATGATGCAGACTGGCACGCGAAAAAGGAGAAAATCAGATGAAAAAAATTCTGGATATCATCACGGATGAGATGAAAAAAGCTTTTGCGGCGAACGGTTACGATGAGAACTTTGCAAAAGTGACTCTGTCCAACCGCCCGGATCTCTGCGAATACCAGTGCAACGGCGCGATGGCAGCCGCAAAGACATATAAAAGAAACCGATCGATATCGCGAACGGTGTAGTAGAACAGTTAAAAGACAGCGAAGTATTTGAAGAAGTGAATGCCGTTATGCCGGGATTCATCAACTTGAAATTAGACCCGGCTTTCCTTTCCGGCTACATGAACGGAATGAAGGGTGCAAAGAAGCTCGGAATGGACGAGGTCGAGAAGCCGGAGACAATCGTTATCGACTACGGCGGAGCCAACGTGGCAAAGCCGCTGCATGTGGGACATCTCCGTTCCGCGGTGATCGGTGAGGCGTTAAAGCGTATGGGACGATTTGTGGGCCACAAGGTCATCGGAGACGTTCATCTCGGTGACTGGGGGCTCCAGATGGGCCTTATCATCGAGGAATTAAAGGACAGAAAGCCGGAGCTTGTGTACTTTGACGAGAGCTACACCGGGGAATACCCTAAGGAGGCTCCCTTCACCATCGGCGAGCTGGAGGAGATCTACCCGGCAGCCAGCGCCAAGTCCAAGGTGGACGAGGCATTCAAAGGAGCGCGCCCAGGAGGCGACCTTCAAGCTTCAGAGCGGATACGCGCCGTACCGCGCGATCTGGAATCATATCATCGATGTTTCCGTAACAGATTTAAAGAGAAACTACGCAAATCTTGACGTGGATTTCGACCTGTGGAAAGGTGAGCGACGCGCAGCCGTATATCCCGGGCCTGATCAAGGACCTCCAGGATAAAGGACTTGCATATGAGAGCCAGGGTGCTCTCGTTGTTGATATCGCCGAGCCGACCGATACCAAGGAGCTTCCGCCGTGTATCGTGAGAAAATCTGACGGCGCGGCCTCTACGCGACTTCCGACCTTGCGACCATCGTTGAGAGAGAAGAAGATTTCAAGCCGGATCACTATATCTACGTAGTGGACAAGCGTCAGGAACTCCACTTTACACAGGTCTTCCGTGTCGCAAAGAAGGCAGGGATCGTTCCGGCAGACCGGAAGATGGATTTTGTCGGCTTTGGTACCATGAATGGAAAGGACGGAAAGCCGTTTAAGACGAGAGAAGGCGGCGTTATGCGTCTTGAGAACCTGATCGCAGATATCGACGAGGCGGCTTACAACCGTATCATGGAGAACCGTACCGTTTCTGAGGATGAGGCGAAAAAAACGGCTGAGATCGTAGGTCTCGCTGCTTTAAAATATGGTGATCTCTCCAACCAGGCGACAAAGGATTATGTCTTCGATATCGACAGATTTACTTCCTTCGAGGGAAATACAGGTCCGTATGTTCTCTACACGATCGCGAGAATCAACTCCATCTTAAAGAAATACAGTGATACCTGTGAAAATACAGAGAGCGGCGAGATCCTTCCATCGTCTGCGGAGCCGGAGAAGACCTTGATGCTCGCCCTCTCCCGGTACAGCGATGTGATGCTTACCTGCTTCGAGGAGCTTGCGCCGCATAAGATCTGCGCTTACATTTATGAACTCTCAAATGCGTTAAATCACTTCTATCATGAGACGAAGATCATCGCTGAGGAAGACAAGAAGAAACAGGCGGGTTACATCAGCCTTGTTACTTTAACACGTGATGTGTTAATGACATGCATTAACGTTCTGGGATTCAGAGCACCGGAACGGATGTGATGAAACAGCCTGTCATGCGGCTATGCAGAAGGGCAGGCTTGCCTGCACAGATGCATAGACATATGACAGGCAAAACTTCATGAGCAAGTAAGCCGTCAGGCTGGATTGCGAATGAAGTCAGGATCGTGGGGAGCACGAAGTGCGGAACGATCCGTTTCAGGGCTGGAAAGCAATAAAACAAACCGCGGCTATGCAGAAGGGCAGGCTTGCCTGCACAGATGCATAGACATATGACAGGCAAAACTTCATGAGCAAGTAAGCAATAAAACAAACCGGGGACGGAATGATATGGAAGTAACGGAACTTACTGCCGAAGCCTTCTGGAAAGGCGAGACAGAGATCAGGGGAACCGTCATGGACGGGGAAGATGAATAAACCGTGTCCGTATCCTGCGCAAGGGTAGTCAGAATTTTGACTACTCTTGTTCGCATATCAGTAAAACGGAAGAAATCTCGGCTTTGCGGAGTATCCTGCACACAGGGACCCGACGGGATCCCCATGTGCCCGCATGCCCATGCCCTGCTTGCGGAATGGCTCCGGAGAGAGAGCAGGGAGTCGAAATATCCGGTCTCCACATCCCAGAAAGTCCGGTTTATGGTCCGGGAGTACACGAACCGCGAGGTGAGCCGGATCATGGGGGCCTCCGAGGAGGACATTACCGTCTGATCCCTATCGTTACGATCTCAAGAGGCCAGGTGCGGGTCCGCTTCACGGTGGGCCGTGAAAAACAGTACCCGGTGAAGGATCTGACAGCCTTCGCGAAGGCGATGGAAACCATGAGCCTTGTCCAGTACGGAAAAGGGCTGGCGTTCCATCACAGTCTTCAGGCTTTCGATGAGGAGAGCCGGGCGCTGGCGCTTCTCATCATGGAACGTGTCGGCTTTTTGGGGAACAATACCGCGGAAACGGCCGGTTTTCCATGGAAGCGGAACCGGCGTTAAAAGAACTGATCCTGGGAAAAGCCGGACGAGAGCGGTTCTTTGCCATCATGGACGGTCAGACCATCGAGTGTGAGGATTACCGGAAGAAAAGAGAATGCTGACGGTAAAACGGGAAAATCCTACATTTACCGCTGTTGTAAAGAAAGAGGGACGGGACGGGATCAAGGTCACTGTTGACAAGGACATTATGGCCTTTTCCGGCGAAAAGTCCTTATTTATCGCGGACCTGGAATCGATCTGCCGCTGCGATCCAGACTACCGGAGTGCCTGACCGTATTCATGGAATACATGGTCATGGGGGCTTGATGCGGAGAATGAAGTCTCCGTCAATGACCGGACATGCCGCTCTTTTATGAGAGAGTTTTGAGAAAGCTGGAGCCTTTCGGACTGATCCGCTCGAGGGCGTGGATCTCGAGAGCTACCGCCCGAAGGAATTGAAGGCCCTCCTTCTATTTTGACAGCGATGCCGCTGGAACCGTCACCCTGCGTCCGGAGCTCGCCTACGGCGATTTCTCCTTTCACCCGCTGGCGGACGAGAATGTCCCTGAAAGAGATCTGCCGGGATGTCCGGGAGAATTCAAGGTGAGCCAGCTGATCACCACCTACTTTAAGTATACGGAAGACGGATCCGGAAACCTCGTGATCAAGAATGACGATGAGGCGGTATATCGTCTGATCTCCGAGGGCATGAAGAAGTTCATGGATACCGGGGATGTGTTCGTGTCGAGTCCTTCAAGAAGATCCGTGTCCTGCCGCCGGTGAGCACATCGGTCAGGTACGGACACTGGGAAAATGGCTGGAACTTGAGGTAGACACCGGGGCGCTTCCGAGGGAAGAACTCGCGGCGGTGCTGGCGGCTTACGGAAAGAAAAAGAGCTTTTACCGGATGAAGAACGGAGATTTCCTGACACTGGGGGACGGTGGACTTCTTACGGTCGCAAAGATCGCGGAACAGCTCGGTGTCGCGAAGGAACTTGTGGGTTCTGACACGATAAAGCTCCCTGCATACCGCGCTATGTTCCTGGATGCGGCGTTAAAAGAGGATAAGAGCGTCAGCGTGTACCGCGACCAGCTGTTCAAGGCTGTTGTCCGTGGCATGAAGGACGTGGAGGACAACGATTACGAGATCCCGAAACGCCTTGCATTGACGCTTCGAAGCTACCAGAAGGTGGGCTACCGGTGGTTAAAGAGCCTGGATGCCTACGGCTTTGGCGGAATCCTTGCGGACGAGATGGGTCTGGGAAAGACGATCCAGGTCATCGCCCTTTTGCTGGATGAAAAGGCAGAGAACGGCGGCACGTCTCTCGTGGTGTGTCCGGCATCCCTGGTATACAACTGGGAGAACGAGTTTGCCCAGTTTGCTCCGGAGCTTAAGATCATGACGGCGGCGGGGAACCAGGCAGAGCGCGAGGAGATGTTCGCAGCTTATGAGAAGGAGCGCCCGGATGTGATCATTACGTCCTACGACCTCTTAAAGCGCGATATTCTCTGGTACCATGAAAAGGAATTCCGCTTCGAGATCATTGACGAGGCCCAGTACATCAAGAATTCCTCCACACAGGCAGCGAAATCCGTGAAGGCTGTTCCGGCAAAGACGAGATTTGCCCTGACAGGAACACCCATTGAGAACCATCTTGGGGAACTCTGGAGTATCTTTGACTTCCTGATGCCGGGATTTTTATTCACGTCACAGAAGTTTAAGCGTGCGTTTGAGATGCCGATCGTGAGGGACCAGGATCCAAATGCCCTGGTTCAGTTAAAAAGCTTACGGGACCGTTTATTTTGAGGCGTTTAAAGAAAGATGTCTTAAAGGAACTTCCGGATAAATTAGAGACGGTTCTCTACTCCAACATGGAGGGCGAGCAGAAAGACCTCTACGGCGGCGGCAGCTTCGCTTAAAGGAACAGCTCATGGAGGAACTGACGGAGATTACGGAAAAGAGCGGATGCAGATCCTCGCGGAGCTCATGCGTCTGCGCCAGATCTGCTGCGAGCCGTCTCTATGCTTTGACGGCTACAAAGGTGGATCCGCGAAGCTCGATACCTGTATGGAGCTTCTCTTAAACGGAACATCGGCGGGACATAAGATCCTCCTGTTCTCCCAGTTTACATCGATGCTTGAGATCATCGCGAAGCGCTTAAAGAAGGAGAAGATCCCGTTTTACCTGCTCACCGGCTCCACGCCGAAGCGGGACCGCGTGCAGATGGCGTCTTCGTTCCAGAAGGACGATGTGATGGTGTTCTTAATCTCACTGAAGGCCGGCGGAACCGGATTAAATCTCACTGCGGCGGATGTGGTGATCCACTACGATCCGTGGTGGAACGTGGCGGCACAGAACCAGGCCACAGACCGCGCCCACAGGATCGGACAGGAGAACCAGGTCTCCGTATTCAAACTTATCACGAAGCACACCATCGAGGAGAATATCCTGAAGCTTCAGGATATGAAGCGGGATCTGGCGGATACCGTGGTGACGGAAGGAACAGGAGCGCTCAGCAGTATCACGAGAGAAGACCTCATTCGTATGCTGGACGAAGATATATAAAGCGATATGCCCGTATCAGACGGACATACGGTTCCTGTCAGCGCGAGACGTAGACGGGAATGCTTGAAGCGACATAAGAAAATCGACAGAAAATTGCAAAGCTTTTTCGGTGGGTCTATGGTAGCATAGAGAAGGAAAAGGAGGAAAGAAAAATGAGAAAATGAACAGATTTATCCCGGTCGCACTTGCGTGTGCCATTTTTGCGGCACAGCCGGTGCAGGCGGCTACGATCATCGGGACAGCGATAAACAGGCCACCAGCCAGAACAAACAGACGACAAACACGACCCAGAATCCCCAGGCTGGAAACGAGGGCGGTCCGGGATATGAGGACAGCAAGCCCAATACATCAAATAATACAACAAACACAGCCGGTCAGAGCCAGGTGAGCGCAGAGGCAAAAGCGGCAGCGGATGCCATCGCAAAGCCGACGATCTCCGCGGAGGCCGGAATCCTCTACGATGTGACGAACGGAAGAGTTCTCTTCGAGAAGAATGCCGATGAGAAGCTTGCTCCGGCCAGCACCACAAAGCTTATGACAGCGCTTCTCGTGCTGGAAAAAGCAAACCTGGACGACAAGGTGACATTCTCAAAGACAGCAGTCACAAACCTGGAGTCCGGAGCTGTGAAGATCGGACTCGTGGAGGGCGACCAGGTCTCCGTGAAGGACAGCCTCTATGCCCTGCTTTTAAAATCTGCCAATGAGGTCGCAAACGGACTCGCGGAGCATGTCTCCGGCAGTATTTCCGCCTTCGCGGAGCTCATCAACGCGAGAGCGGCGGAGCTCGGCTGTACGAACACATTTCGTGAATCAAACGGCTTAAACTCCGATCAGCAGTATACTACATGCCGCGATATGGCGAAGATCGCAGCTGCGGCTTCGCAAATAAGACGCTCTGCGAGATCGACTCCACACTGAGCTACAAGTTCCCGGCGACAAAGGCAGCTGCGGCAAGAACCATCACCCGGGCCACAAGATGCTCTACCCGAACGATTCCAGATATTATGCGGGAATCGTCGGCGGAAAGACGGGATATACTTCCAAGGCAGGAAATACTCTTGTGACCTGCGTGGAGAAAAAAACGGCGTCCGTATGGTCGCGGTGATCTTAAAATCCAAGAGCACCCACTATGAGGATACAAAGAAGATGCTGGACTATGGCTATCAGTATGTCAATACAGAGAAGTCCGGAAGCACATCCGCAGGAAAACAGACAACTGCCGGACACTGGGTACAGGATAACGGCAGCTGGAGATACGAGTTTGCCGACGGAACAAAGGCAGTCGGAACGATCTACACGATCGATGCCGCTGATTTCGGTTTTGATACGGATGGAAAGATGGTAACCGGATGGAAGATGTTCGGCACCGAGTGGCACTATTTTGAGACAAACGGAAAGATGGTAAAGAGCGCATGGAGACAGGATTCCGGTAAGTGGTTCTATCTCGACGCGGAGGGAAAGATCGCGAAAAATACCACGATCGATAACAAGTATGTAGTCGGCGCAGACGGCGCATGGGTACAGTAAAAATAAAAAGGAGTATTGATCATGAAAGAAAGAGTAAAAGTAATGCAGGACGTGTACGAGAACCGTTCCACAAATAAGAAGGCAGCAGGATGCACCGTTATCATCAGCGGAGAGATGAAGGAAGTTATGGATAAGATCATCGCAAAGCATCCGGAGTACAAGAGCTATGCACAGGCATTCGCAGGCGTTGTTGAGCGCGGGATCCGCATATTTGAGGAGGAGTAATCCGATTTGGGGAACAGCAGTGTTTCTGGCAGCCAGTGTCATGGGCTTTTGGGGCCGGCTGCCTGGCACGTTCCCGGTATGAGAGGGACTGCCTTGTAACGGAAAAGTACCGGATCGCCTCGGAGAAGATCCACGGACAGGGAAAGACCATCGTCTTCCTGACTGATCTCCACAATAAAGAATTCGGGGAAGAGAACAGCCGTCTGCTTGAGACCGTGCGGAAGGTGAAACCGGATGCCGTGCTTTTGGCGGGGACGGAATGGTTGCAAAGAGGGAAATTCTGATGTCAGGATCCCGCTGGCGCTTCTGACAGAGCTTGCGAAGGAGTTTCCGGTATACTGCGGAAATGGAAATCATGAGAGCAGGATGTTATGGAAATCTGAGATTTACGGTGAGACGTATGAGAATTATCGGACAGCCTTGGAAAATGCAGGGATCCGTTATCTCTCCAACGAGGCGGCGGACCTCGACAGCGATATCAGGATCTATGGCCTCGATCTTCCAAAGAGCGCCTATCTGCCGCGGTCGGGAGAGATCCCTGAGTGTCTTTTTGAAGGAGACCCTGGGAGAGCGGACCCCTGAAAAGTTCTGTCTTCTTCTGGCCCATTCTCCGCTGTTTTTTGAGGAGTATGCGGCGTGGGGAGCGGATCTCGCACTTTCCGGACATTTTCATGGCGGAACCATCCGGCTTCCGCTTGTGGGCGGAGTCATGACACCCCAGTACCAGTTTTTTATCCGCGCTGCGCGGGATATTTTGAACTTCCGGGAAAAGGAAGAGAAAAGAGCCGGATGATCGTCGGACGGGGACTTGGGACCCACTCGATCAATATCAGGCTGAATGATAAACCACAGGTGGTTGTTGTGAGGCTCTGCGGGGCTGATACGCAGCAGTAGGGACAAAATGTGAACGGCGTGATGAAGAGTGTGCATACGCACATTCTTTTTGCGGTTATATATCGAATTGTTGGACATGGGCTTTCTGAATGGAAGACTGTGAAAACATACTTGAGGTGCATATGGAATTATCGTACAAACTGGAAAAGTTTGAAGGTCCGCTGGATCTTCTTCTCCATCTGATTGAAAAAACAAAGTGAATATCTATGATATCCCGATCGCCGAGATCACGGACCAGTATATGGAGTACGTGCGGCAGATGGATGAGGAAAATCTGGATGTGGTCAGCGAATTCCTTGTGATGGCGGCGACGCTTCTCGACATCAAGGCGCGGATGCTGCTGCCGAAAGAAGTGAATGAGGAGGGCGAGGAGGAAGATCCGAGAGCGGAACTTGTGATGCGTCTCCTGGAATATAAGAAATACCGGCTGATGTCGGAGGAACTTAAGGACATGGAGTCCGGGGCGGACCGGGTGTTCTACAAGGGATCCGACGATACCGCCGGAGGTCAAGGAATATGCAGAGCCGGTGGATCTCGATAAGCTCCTGGACGGAGTGACGCTCACGAAGCTTCAGAAGATCTTCGAGTCGGTGATGAAGAGGCAGCAGGATAAGATCGACCCGGTCCGCAGCACCTTCGGAACCATCAAAAGATCCGGTGAGTCTGGAGGACAAGATCACCTCTGTTATGGGATATGCCAGAAAGCACCGGAAATTCAGCTTCCGGCAGATGCTGGAAAAGCAGAACGACAAGACAGAGGTCGTCGTGACGTTCCTGGCACTTTTTAGAGCTCATGAAGGTGGGGAAGATCCATCTGACCCAGGAACATCTCTTTGACGACATGTGCATAGAATCTCTTGAGCCGGAAGGCGAAGAAGAGGATATTGCTATCGATGTCACAACTGCTCAGTAGGTTTGCGCATTTACTGCGAGGGACTGTAAAAAATCGGACAGTTCCGTTACCAGTATGAGTAGGAGAATACCACTGTGGAGGAAAAATGAATGAGAGTGGAAAATCTGAAAAGCAGGAGTCCGTTGTGGAGTCCGTGCTGTTTACCATGGGGCAGTCTGTGGAGATCCGACAGCTTGCGGCAGCGTTGGAATCGGATGAGGAGACGGCCATCCAGGCCGTGGAGCGCCTGAAGGAGAAATATGACAAGAGAAAGGCGGGCATGCAGATCGTGCGTCTCGATGACAGCTACCAGATGTGCAGCCGCGCCGACTATTATGAACATCTGATCCGCGTGGCGGCGACACCAAAGAAGCAGGTGCTGTCGGACGTGGTGATGGAGACGCTGGCGATCATCGCCTACAAGCAACCGGTGACGAAGGCAGATATCGAGAAGATCCGGGGAGTAAAGTCGGATCACGCGGTGAACCGCCTTGTGGAGTATGAACTGGTGTATGAGGCGGGCCGTCTCGATGCGCCTGGAAGACCGGCACTTTTTGCCACGACGGAGGAATTTCTGCGCCGCTTCGAGTCGGATCTACGGGAACAGCCCCGGAGATGAATGTGGAGCAGCGGGAGGAAATCCGGAGCGAGGTCGAGGAGGAGCTGAACCTTAAAATCGACGAGGAAGGTCATCTGATCGATGAGCCGGAAAAGGATGCGGGGACGGCAGAAGAACCGGTAGATTCGGAAACTGGAATGGAAAAAACAGAAGAGAATGAAAGTGGCGCAATCATAAGCAATGCAGAGATAGAGAAAGAAATAGAAAGCGAAGACAACAGCGAAACCGATGAGGAGGATTCCATATCATGAAATGCAGTGAGATCAAAGTGATCAAGAAAGACGGGACAAAAGAAGAATTCAATGTCCAGAAAGTCCTGGCGGCGGTGAACAAGTCCGCAAACCGTGCGATGATAATCTTCTCAAAGGCTGAGAGCAAATTTATCTGTGAGTTCGTGGAGGAGAAGGCGGAGGAACTGGACCAGTCAGAGGTGCCGATCGCCCAGATGCACAATATCGTCGAGGGCGCCCTGGAGCGCGTCAATCCGGTGGTCGCAAAGAGTTACCGCGATTACCGTAACTATAAGCAGGATTTTCGTACAGATGTTGGACGAAGTATACAAGAAGAGCCAGTCCATCATGTACATCGGGGATAAGGAAAACAGCAACACTGACAGTGCATTAGTCTCCACAAAGCGCAGCCTGATCTTCAATGAGCTCAATAAATCCTTATACCAGAAGTTCTTTATGACCGTTGAAGAACTTCAGGCATGCCGTGACGGATATATTTATATTCACGATATGTCTGCCCGCCGTGATACGATGAACTGCTGTCTGTTTAATGTACAGGAAGTGTTAAAAGGCGGATTTGAGATGGGCAATCTCTGGTACAATGAACCAAAGACACTAGATGTTGCGTTTGATGTTATCGGCGATATTGTCCTGAGTGCCGCAAGCCAGCAGTATGGCGGTTTTACGGTGCCGAACGTGGAGAATATCCTGGCGCTTTACGCGGAGAAATCTTACGGAAAGTATATCACAAAGTATATTGACCTTGGCCTCGATGAGGAGAAGGCAAAAGAAGTGGCATGGAACGACGTTCAGCGCGAGATGGAACAGGGATTCCAGGGATGGGAGTACAAGTTTAACTCTGTTTCCTCCAGCCGCGGTGACTACCCGTTTATCACCATGACAGCGGGAACCGGAACAAGCCGCTTCGCGAAGATGGCCACTATCACGATGCTGAACGTCAGAAAGAAAGGTCAGGGAAAAGAAAGCCACAAGAAGCCGGTACTGTTCCCGAAGCTTGTATTTTTATATGATGAGAACCTCCACGGACCGGGAAAAGAGCTGGAGGACGTCTTCGAGGCAGGAATCGAGTGTTCCTCAAAGACGATGTATCCGGACTGGCTGTCATTGAGCGGTGAGGATATATCGCCAGCATGTATAAAAAGGTATGGAAAGATCATAAGCCCCATGGGATGCCGCGCCTTTCTTTCCCCGTGGTATGAGAGAGGCGGCATGGAACCGGCGGACGGGATGACGTTCCGGTGTTTGTTGGCCGCTTCAACATCGGCGTTGTGAGCCTGCATCTTCCGATGATCCTCGCGAAGGCGAGACAGGAGAGCAGGGATTTCTATGTGGTCCTCGACTACTACCTGGAGCTGATCCGTAAGATCCATATCCGTACCTACGCGTACCTCGGCGAGATGCGTGCCTCCACGAACCCGCTTGCCTACTGCGAGGGCGGATTCTACGGCGGACATTTGGGGCTTCACGATAAGATCAAGCCGCTCTTAAAGACCGCGACGGCGTCCTTTGGAATCACGGCGTTCAACGAGCTCCAGAGACTTTATAACGGAAAATCCCTGGTGGAGGACGGCGCCTTTGCCATAGAGGTGTTAAAGCATATCAACGAGAAGGTGGAGCAGTTTAAGAAAGAGGACGGCATCCTCTATGCGATCTACGGCACACCGGCGGAGAATCTCTGCGGTCTGCAGGTAAAGCAGTTCAGGGAAGAAGTACGGAATCATTGAGAATGTCTCTGACCGCGAGTACGTCAGCAACGGCTTCCACTGCCATGTGACTGAGGACATCACTCCAATCCAGAAGCAGAATCTGGAACACCGGTTCTGGGAGCTCTCCAACGGCGGAAAGATCCAGTATGTGAAGTACCCGATCGACTACAACAAAGAGGCGATCCGCTCCCTGGTCCGCCGCGCCATGAAGATGGGATTCTACGAGGGAGTAAACCTGTCCCTGTCTTACTGCGATGACTGCGGTCACGAGGAACTGAATATGGATGTGTGCCCGGCCTGCGGAAGCAAAAACCTCACGAAGATCGACCGAATGAATGGATATCTGAGCTATTCCCGTGTGAAAGGCGATACAAGATTAAACGACGCAAAAATGGCCGAGATCGCTGAGAGAAAGAGCATGTGATAAAACCAGTTTGCAGTGCACGGATTCAGGCATAAAAATGTGTTGCAAGCTTGCTTGCATAAGCATTTTCTGCCTGAATCCGTATAGGCGAAGGCTGCCGAGAGATTCTTGTTTTCATGTAAATGAAAACAAGAATATAAACACTGCAAACGAGCGAGACAGAACTCATAAAATGTGTTGCAAGCTTGCTTGCATAAGCATTTTTCTGCCTGAATCCGTATAGGGCGAACGCCCGAGAGATTCTTGTTTTCATGTAAATGAAAACAAGAATATGAAGCACTGCAAACGAGCGAGACAGAACTAATAAAAATGTGTTGCAAGCTTGTTTGCATAAGCATTTTATGCCTGAATCCGTATAGGGCGAACGCCCGAGAGATTCTTGTTTTCATGTAAATGAAAACAAGAATATGAGCACTGCAAACGAGCGAAACGCGTAAACGATTCTTACCAGAGACAGATCAAATAGAAAAGGAAAAACAAATGCGATACCACAACATAACAAAAGAGGACATGTTAAATGGCGACGGCCTTCGCACTGAGTCTTATGGCTGGCAGGCTGCAGCCATGCCTGTCAGGGCTGCCAGAATCCGGTGACATGGGATGTGAAGGGCGGACTTCCGTTCGATGAGGCAGCGAAAGAGGAGCTTTTTGAGGCACTTTCCCCAGCCTGGATCTCCGGGGTGACCTTTTCCGGCGGTGACCCGCTCCACTGGCAGAACCGGAAGGAGACAGGAAATCTCATCGAGGAGATCCACGAAAAATTCCCGGAAAAGACCATCTGGCTGTATACAGGATTTCTCTGGGAAGACATCAAAGACCTCCCGTTCTTAAAATACGTGGATGTTCTCGTCGACGGCCCGTTCGTTGAAGCGGAAAAAGATGTGACCCTGCACTGGAAGGGCAGCGCGAACCAGAGAGTGATCGACGTGAAAAAGACCCTGGCACAGGGAAGTGCAGTTCTTTACGAGTCAAAATAGAATAAGGGAGTGAAGGAGGAAGGTATATGTTCACAAAGTATATACTCTGTATTTTAACGATCGAATGGGCCGTACTCGGCACCTGGCTGTTAAAGGGAAAAGGAAGATCCTACGAGCGGATCCAGAGGAACGACGAGATCCGGGAAAAAGACCGCTTTGTCCGCTTCCAGGGAATGAATCTCCTGTACCTTGCCCTGACTTCTTTTCCTCGCCCTGCTCACGACATTCGCAGGTTCCGACCGTCTCACCTCCTTTTTTTGTCGCCATCTGCCTGTGTCTGTTCGGCCGGCTCCTCTACGGAAACTGGAAATTCGGCGGGAAGATCTGGATCCGGTGGTAAAATAGAATATAAAAAACTTATTTTTGGGGCTGTCGCATTAGCATATCAGTTAGTGCGGCAGTCCCATTATTGATATCAGAGTTGTTTTTACACGAAATTAAAGTTTATATAAACTTTATAATTTTAAACGTTTGATAACTTGAGACTGGTTCGCAGCTGGTTTATAATGGAGAAAATCATACAAAAAGGTTCCTGAAAAAGAAAGGAAAACATGAGAAAAAAACATATCAGGAACTTGAATTTAAGGATGCGTTTATGTTTGCGGCGGTCATGTCCGATGCGGAAAGCTGCAGGGGAGTGCTGGAGCGGATTCTGGGAATCCGATAAGAAAAGTAATGGTTCATGCGGAACATGTTCGCTTTGTAAATCCGGAAACAAAGAGGTGTCCGTCTGGATGTATGCGGATGATGAACATGGAACGGTCTATAATGTGGAGATGCAGACAACGGACAATAAAAATCTGCCGAAAAGAAGCAGGTATTATCAAGGACAGATGGATAGGGCTGCTTTGAAGACAGGGAAGATTTTTGCAAGGCTGCCGCAGAGTATCGTGATCTTTATCTGCACATTTGATCCATTCGGAAGAGAGCGATACAGGTATACATTTGTGGAAACCTGCAGAGAAGATGGGGAACTTCTGGAGGATGGAACCTGCAAGATTTTTCTGAACACGAAAGGGAAAAATTGAGACAGGGATAGGACGGGGAACTTGTACGTTTCTTAAAGTGGATCGGTGAGCCTGATGCCGGGAAGGAAAAGGAAGAAAATGATCTGCTTATCACGAAACTTCGGACACAGATCACAGATTTAAAGAAAAAGCGGGGAATGGAGGAAAATTATATGTTGTTTGGTGAAATGTTGGATGAAGAAAGGCGGCAAGGGCAGAAAGAAGGACTGAAAGAAGGACTGCAGCAGGGGAAAATGGATATACTTTTAAAACTGCTGCAGGAGCATAAGATCGACGTCAAGACAGCAGCATCAATTATGGGAATGGATGAGGATGAGTTTGCAAAAGCGGTAAAAAGAATGCCAGGAAGTCTAAAACAATATTTAAACAAGTCATAAAATCTAGAGACAAATCTAACTATTTTTAATCTATCGTATCTGAAAACAAATCGATAAAGAATCAAAGAATGAATATCAGGAATCTATGTATGATTTAAAACAGGGCAGGCTTCCAGAGGAATCCCTACCCTAAATGTGATTGTAAACGATATTTAATTAAGTACCGCCTGTGGTAACTGAGATTTCTCTTTTACATGAAAAAGAAAGCTCATATTTTACGCGTCCTTCTCCGCACTCTGTTCCTTCGCATTCATGATCAGCATCTGGAGACGGTTCTCGATGTTCGCGGAGCTGACATCCGGATCGTAGTCGAGGGGAAGGATCTGGACATCGGGGTAGAGCTCCTTTAAGCGCTTGGAGATTCCGCGGCCTACTACATGGTTCGGCAGGCAGCCGAATGGCTGCAGGATCACGAAAGTGCGGCAGCCATGAGCGGCATGGTGCAGGATCTCACCAGGGATCAGGACGCCTTCTCCGGCATCGAAGGTGTGGTGGATGATCGGATCGCTCTTTCTTTACGAGTTCCGGAAGCCGGACAGCCGGTTCGGTGTAAAGAGGATGGGCTTTCGCGATCTTGTCAGCCGCGTCATGGGCGAGATCGAAGAACATGTCTGCCATCCGGTACCAGAGCTTTTCCTGGAGCGGCTTATTTAAATGATACCCAGGACCTGCATATCCCGGTAGAAGTAGGACTTCTGGATGACATCGGACATGCGGGCTTCGATGAACTCGAAACATTCTGCTCTAAAAACGCCTCAATATCGTGGTTTGCTCCTGGATGGAAGTTTAAGAGGTATTCGCCAATGATCAGCACGGTAGGTCTCGGATGGGAGCGGTCATAAGGAACCTGCTTCATGATCTCAATGGCCTTTGAGAATCCATGCTTCGCACCGGCGACTCCATGGGCGGCGAGCCCATCGATCACAGCATCCAGCGCCTGGTCGAAGGCGGCGTCGGCGCTTCCCTTTGTGAGCTCGTACGGGCGGATCTTTCTGAGAAGTTCTTCCAGAATATCGATCATCGGAAGCGCGTAGGCGATCCGGAGAGCCGATGGGAGACTTAAGCGAAAACCAGGATGAAGGTTGTGGAAGTCCGTGTCATCATTCGTGAGGATCGGCACATCGGAAAATCCCGCGTCATCCAGTGCTTTCCGAAGCAGAGCGCTGTAATGGGTCAGGCGGCAGTCACCGATGTACTTTCCGGTGGCGATGGCATGGAAGGAGGAGAGGGCGATATCTGCCTTCGCAACACCCTGGTTCAACAGAGGCTGGATATCGGTCTTCGCGTAAACACCGCAGCGGCCGGAGATATCGTAGACGCAGGTTCCATTTCCTGCCAGCTCATTCATCTTTTCCGGCGCTGTCTGGAGAATCGAAGCGACCTCGTCGATGAAGGCACCGGTTCCGCCGGCACAGCTTCCGTTCATGCGCATGTCTGCGACAATTAAAGCGCCGCTCCGCGTGGTGGCGGCGGTAGTCGGAGTATAAAAGTGTCTCGGTCCCGGCATCCAGGACCGTGATCTTTTGTTGTGGTGGAACCGACATCGATTCCAATCAGTAACTTTTTCATAATCGTATTCTTTCATATTGATAACAGTCCGATTGCTTTGAAGGTGACGGTTATCTTTTTCTCTGTTAGTCCTTATCTGTATAGTTTAGAAAAAAAAAGGCATAAAACCGTTTTGCATCTAAAATCATGCCGATTTCTGCCAATTCATTCAGTATCTTAGTGCTTGAATTTTTTAAAGTCAAGAATTGCGGGGGGATGGAAAAGGGAAAATAGCGCTAAAATTTCGCTAAGATAGTGCAAAAATGGCGGAAAATACGGGAAGTCAGGGAAAAGAGGAGACTTGAAAAAGAAAGAAAAAGCCGAAAACAGCAGTTGCGGCGGTGCGCTGGATACAGGTAAAAATCAGATTAAAGCTGGAAAAATAACTATTCGAAGAAAAGGCATGTAAAAATCAGAGAAATCTGATCCACATGCCTTTTATAGTAAGTTCTATCGTAACTGTTCAGTAGGTCTGCGCACTTGCTGCGCTGACCGTAAGAAAACATAGGCTGGAAGGCAAAATCCCATCAGCGAAGCTGATCTGGAATGGATTTTTGCACGTAACTATGAAGGCACTGAATAGTTACGTTCTATCATTTTTTACGAGAACTTTTGTGATCTCTGCAATATAAACAGTGTGATAATCTTTCTCCGGATACCATTTTCCATCGTTCTCTTTTGCGATAAAGTTCTCCGGCTTGATCTCATCCTCGTAGAGCTTCCTGCACACGAAGACCATGCCGGCCTCCTCAAAAGCAGCTGTTCCGTCTGTGAAATACGGGGTAAGTCCAGCTTCTTTGACCTTATCGCAGTCGCGGCCTGACTTGGAACCGCAGATGGAGAGTGCCTGCTTGTACTCTGGTCCGTAGAAGGACAGGGTAAATGTATCGTTTGCGTCCACGAATTTCTTTTTGTGTAGCGCTGCGGACGGATATAGCAGGTGGCAACATTCTTGCCCCAGAGGACGCCGAGACCGCCCCAGCTTGCTGTCATGGTGTTACAGCCGGATTCGTCGCCAGCGGTGATGAGCATCCACTCAGAACCGATCTTTGTGAAGGGATTAAAATTCAGACTTTGATATCAACTTCTTTGAATGCCATGGAAAATCTCCTTTCAATGATAAAACTGCAGTAACTGTTCCGTAGATCTTCGCAGTTACAAACTACTTTTTATTATAGAATGAGATAAAATAAATTGCAAATGATTTGTATCCTGAAGGCTGGTTCATGAAAAGCTGTGCAGGGTGCGGAAAAAATTCATGAGTAGATAAGGAAATTGTGCTTGAATGAACATGATATAGGTGTTATATTTTTAACAAGACAGGAAATTCACGCGGACAATCATGATTGGAGGAAAGCTTATGAGAGGCGTAGAGACAAGAATCCAGGAGATCCGCCATCGGATCTTCAGGGAAGTGGCAAGAATGGCGTATCACACGGAATGGCCGGTGGACAAACGGATTGAGGAGCTTCCGTATAAGATCATTCCGGGAGAAGTCGGAAATTTCAGAAACGATGTTTTTTGGAGAGGGCGATCGTGAGCGAGCGGCTCCGTCTTGCCATGGGACTTACGTACCGCGGGGCATCGGACCCGGCACCGGTATCCCAGGGGATCGAGGAGGCGGATAAGCCGGAGACATACTACACGCCGCCGCTCATCAATGTGATCAAATTCGCCTGTAACGCGTGTCCGGAAAAGCGGGTCTATGTGACAGACGGCTGTCAGGGCTGCCTTGCCCACCCATGTGTGGAGGTGTGTCCGAAGGACGCGGTGAGTCTGGACCGCACAAACGGAAGATCCAGGATCGACCCGGATAAGTGCATCAAGTGCGGCCAGTGCGCAAAGGTGTGCTCCTACAACGCCATCATTATCCAGGAGCGTCCCTGTGCGGCGGCCTGCGGTATGGACGCCATCCACTCAGACGAGAACGGAAAAGCAGATATCGACTATGACAAATGCGTCTCATGCGGACAGTGCCTCGTGAACTGCCCCTTCGGAGCCATCGCGGACAAGTCCCAGATCTTCCAGGTCATCCGCGCCATCCAGACAGGAGAGAGGGTGTACGCCGCTGTGGCACCGGCATTTGTCGGTCAGTTTGGCCCGAAGGTAACACCTGGAAAGCTGAGGGCGGCGATGAAGGCCCTGGGCTTTGCCGACGTGTATGAGGTCGCCATCGGCGCGGACCTCTGCGCGGTGCAGGAGGCGGAGGACTTCGTGAAGGAAGTTCCGGAACAGCTGCCGTTTATGGCGACATCCTGCTGTCCGGCATGGTCCATGATGGCGAAAAAACTGTTCCCGGACTACGCGAACTGCATCTCCATGGCGCTGACGCCGATGACGCTCACCGCGAGACTTATCAAGAAGCAGCATGAGAAGGCAAAGGTGGTCTTTATCGGGCCCTGCGCGGCGAAAAAACTGGAAGCCATGAGAAAATCTGTGCGGAGTGAGGTGGATTTCGTCCTGACCTTCGAGGAGATGGCGGGAATCTTTGACGCAAAGCATGTGGATATCGAGAATATCGCGGAGGATGAGGGCGGAGTCAATGCGGCATCCAGGGATGGAAGAAACTTCGCAGTTGCCGGCGGCGTCGCGAAATCCGTGGTGGATGTGATCGCCCAGATGTACCCGGATAAGGAGATCAGGGTGGCGAATGCCGAGGGCTTAAAGGAGTGCAAGAAACTTTTACAGCTTGCCAAGGCAGGAAAGTACAACGGATACCTGTTGGAAGGCATGGCATGCCCGGGCGGCTGCGTGGCAGGTGCCGGAACAATGCAGCCGGTGAAGAAATCCCAGACGGCAGTCTCCTTATATGCCGCGAAAGCCGGTCATGTGACCAGCGACAGGACGGAATATGTGAGTGAGCTGGAGAAACTGGTGGACTAAGTGCGTGGCAGCTTGTTTTGCCGGTTCAGAATGCAAAGCAACAGATTAAAGAGTTATCAAATAAAAGCGGCTTCCTTGACGGAAAGCCGCTTTCATTGTAAAAATACGTACTTGACGCGTCTTTTCGTGGAAAGATCCAGCAAAGACATGTCACAGTGAGCAGGAAAGGAGGAACTTTAAGATGGATCAGAAGATGGGAAGAAATAAGAACAAAACAGGACTTGTGCTGGAAGGGGGCGGTATGCGCGGCATATACACGGCGGGAGTTCTGGACGTATTTCTGGATGAGGGCCTTACCTTTGACAGGGTGATCGGCGTTTCGGCGGGAGCGGTTCATGGGTGCAGTTTCCTTTCGGGACAGAAGGGAAGAAGTATCCGGTATTATAAAAAATACTGTGCGGACAAGCGGTTTATGAGCACCGAAAATCTGATCAGGACAGGAAATTTTGTGGATACTGATTTCTGCTACCACGAACTTCCAGAGATCTTGGATGTTTATGATTATGACATGTTTAATAAAAATAAAGAACACACCGATTTCTACGCGGTCTGCAGCGATGTTGAGAAGGGAAAACCGGTCTACGCGAAGCTTCACGATATGAAACGTGATATCGACTATATCCGTGCATCAGCGTCGCTTCCATATGTGTCAAAAGTTTGTGGAGCTTGACGGCAGAAAACTGCTTGACGGCGGATGTACGGACAGTGTACCGGTGGAAGCATTCCGGAAACTGGGATATAAGCGCAATGTTGTGGTCCTCAC
>VOFH01000723.1_pt1 | contig 46001 bp, 70 predicted proteins | sample 5384091 | NCBI WGS metagenome assembly VOFH01 (sample SAMN12384727, study PRJNA508395) | human gut metagenome | isolation source: healthy gut G | host: Homo sapiens
GGCAGGCGGTCGGATGCATCACCCATCAGGGCTTTGAGATCAATCATGTGGATCGGCTCGAAACCGTATTCTTCCAAAAAACCGCCCGGGTCATATCGGCTGGTGCTTGCGCCCATACTGGTAGTCACCAGCTTAACTCTGGTCTGATCGGTAATGAGCTGCAGACTGTCTTTATCGCCGGTGACAATGACGCATTCCCATCCTTCTGCTTCACAGCGGCGGGAAATGGCACCAATCAGATCGTCAGCTTCATAACCTTCTTTTTTCGTAACGTGGGATATTCATCTGATCCAGCACGTCCTTGAGTACAGGGATCTGCATCTTCAGCTCCTCTGGCATTGGGTGCCGACCAGCTTTATAACCATCGAAAAGCCTTGTGGCGGAACGTGGGCGCATGCAGGTCAAACGTGACGCACACCGCCTCGGGCTGCTCCTCCTCCAGCAGTTTCGTGAGAATATTCAAAAAAAGCCAAAAATGGCGTTGGTATACAAGCCGTCGCGGGTTTTGAGCATGGTGCGCACGCCGTAGTAGGCGCGGTTTACAATGCTGTTTCCGTCAAGCACCATCAATTTCATGGCAAGCCTCCCGTGATAAAATACAATTGATGTTATTATACTGTGTTTTCTCATGAAATACAAGCTCGCGCGCGGAAAAGCGCCGAAGCATAAGCTTCAGCGCTTTTTCCCGGTTCGCTCATTTCACACCCGCTGCAACGGAGGCGGCCCCATTTGCGCGACACGCCGTTCCGCTCTTCTTCAGCTCCGGTTCATGGAATGAAGCGGCAGAAACAGCGGCGTTGGCAATCGTTCAGCGGCCGGTATCGATTTTCACGATGCCGTCGAGCGCATCCCTGAAGATTCTCCGCCAAATTTTAAACGGATTCCTTTCCCTCGATTTCATCAACCGCTCCGCTCGCACCGGCGCCTGCCGGCGCGGGTGCCGCCGTTTTCTGCCGCCGAGCACGCGTGTCCCGGTGATATGCGCTCTCACGCCCATACAGACGGGTCATCGAAGCGAGTTTTTCCGCCAGTTCAGTGTCAGCGCGCCTTGTACCGTACGCCAGCGCCAGTTTCCCGCCGCTCACCCCTGGGGTATTCATACGGCTTTCGGCCCCCAGGCCCAAAATGTCCTGGAGCTGAGCAACAAAAGAGATTTGCCACAGAACTCATGCCTCCGCGAATCATACCCCAATGGAAACCTTCGGCGTCATTCAGTCCCAGGTAGCGTTCCGCCACAGCCACATCCGCCGCGTCTGCCTCTTCCCGCCAGGCCAGCACGGGAGCATTGTCATAGGTACCCACATAGCAAACGCAGTTGCGCTCATAAGTATGGGGCATATAATCGCTTTGCTCCGTGGCGATCAAAGCAAACTCCAAAACCTTCATCCCGGCAGGCCGGAATCTGCCAGCAGCCTGCGCACCTCCGGCGTCAAAACGCCGAGATCCTCGGCAATAAAGTCCACATGATAAAACCACTGGGTCAAAACGTTCACCAGATCCATACCCGGCCCTTTGATCCACTGTCCGCAGCGGGCGGTAGCAGCGCCGTAAGGAACCGCCCAATAACTCTCAAACCCCGGAAATGGTCGATGCGCAGCACATCAAACAACTCCGCCGCACCTTCCACCCGGCGGATCCACCAGCCGAAGCCGTCTTTTTCATATCTTCCCAGCGATACAGCGGATTCCCCACAGCTGGCCGTCGGCGCTGAAGTAGTCCGGCGGCACGCCGACCCACAGCAATGGGCACGTTTTTCATCCAGCTGAAAACTTTCGGGACTGGCCCCACACGTCGGCACTGTCCATAGCCCATAGATCGGCAGATCGCCGATGATACCCACGCCCCGTTCCCTGGCATAAGCGCGCAGTGCCGCCCACTGGCGATAAAACAGATATTGAATATAGGTAAACAGCGCCACATCCTCCGAAAGGACCGTCCGGTACCTCTCAGGGCTTCTGCTGCGCAGCCGCACCTCCTCAGGCCACTCCATCCAGGGCTTCATAGCAAAATGGCGTTTGAGCGCCATGAACAGCGCATAGTCCTCCAGCCATACTCGTTATTCCGAGGCAAAGGCCGCAACCGCCGCGGCATCGCGTTTCAACCCCTTTTCCGCCGCTTTGGCCAGCAGCGCAAAACGGTGTTCGTAAAGTACACCGTAGTCCACCTGCGTTTCATCGGCACCCCAGTCCACAGCGCGCACCTCATCAGCACGGAGCAGTCCGTCCTCCACCAACATGTCAAGGTCGATAAAATAGGGGTTCCCCGCAAAGGTGGAAAGGCTTTGATACGGAGAATCGCCGTAGCTGGTAGGCCCCACAGGCAACACTTGCCACCAGGACTGTCCCGCCGCGGCCAGGAAATCCACAAATTCAAACGCCGCCCTGCCCAATGTACCGATCCCATAAGGCGCGGGCAGGGCGGAAATCGGCAGTAAGATACCGCTGCTGCGTTTTCATGATTGCGTTCCGTCCCTCTTCCGCCCCCCGGCAGGGCGGTTTTTGGTTTCATGATAACAATGCCCCTTCCCTTTGTCAATGTATGTGCGCCGCAATCGTGCAGTAAAATTTTACATCGATTTTTACCGCTGCATGGTGGCAGCGCATACGCGCGGCTCTTATGATAGAAAAAGAAAGGAATGTTAAATTGCCCGGCTTTTTATGCCGGGCCTACGGGGAGGTTTGCACAATGAAATTTGATTTACCGCGGTCCGGCCGCCACACTGCGTTCCCTGCTGTTCTTTTCAGCCTATTTCACACTGTTCTGGCTGTCCTGCTGGTGCATGGCGACCCGCTGCAGCAGGCTGTACGACACTCTGTTCAGCGACCTGCTGCTGACCGCTTCCTTTTTGTCTGGCCTTTTTCCCACCCATGTTCCGCCCCCCTGGCGCCGCACTGCTATCGCGCTGAGCCTGGTCTCTCTCGGCCTACTGCTGGGCGCTGCGGCATTCTTCGCTCTGTTTTGTCTCTGACCATGCAAAAAAGCCGGCAGCGCTGCTGCCGGCTTTTTGGATCAGCGGATAAAATTGGTAATGATCTGCTCTTCTTTCCCAGGCAAAGGCTGCCAGCCCGACTGGATAGACTTGATCATCAAGCCATGTTCCGCCCAGGGTGCGCATGGTCTGCAGGCCTTCCTTATCCTGCAGCACCTCCTGAGGAGTGTTGCCGTGAACGCCGTTCCAGTACTGGGACGAAACAATCGGCATGCTGCTGATGGTGAAATATTTGTTCAGCCGGTCAAACGCCGCCGTGGTGCCGCTGCGCCGGGCGCTGACCACCGCCGCCGCCGGTTTGTTGGCAAAGGCGCCGCCGCTGGAATAAAACACCCGATCCAACAGAGCGCACAGCGCGCCGTTGGGGCCGGCATAATAGACCGGGGACCCGATCACGACGCCGTCGGCGCTCTTCATCAGGCTCTGTAGCTGGTTGGCCGCATCATCTTCAAACACGCATCTGCCCAGCGCAGCACAGCGGCCGCAGGCGATGCAGCCGCGCACAGGATGATTGCCAACATGGAAAATTTCGGTTTCCACACCGTTTTCCTGCAGCGTTTTCGCCACCTCTGACAACGCCGTAAAGGTGCAGCCGCGCTCGTGCGGGCTGCCATTGACCAAAAGCACTTTCATTTGCACACAACCTCCATTGCCGTTTTCTCTATTGTGGCTCAATTTTGTGCTGTCGTCAAGTCCTTTTCTGTTCTCCTTTGGCTATGCAGCATTTCACAGAGTTCCCTATTTTGATGCACTTTCTCATCAGCAGTAATGCTTTGCCAAACCGCCCTCCGCCGTTTCCCGATAGCGGTGGGACAGATCCCGCCCGGTTTCATACATGGTCTTGACCACCAGATCAAAAGAAATCTTTCGCGTGCTGGTGAGGAAATTGGCCAGCCACAGGGCGTTGATGGCCCGCATGCCGCCACGGCGTTGCGCTCGATGCATGGGATCTGCACCAGGCCGCCGATGGGGTCGCAGGTCAGCCCCAGGTGGTGCTCCATAGCCACCTCAGCAGCGTATTCGATCTGGTCAATCCCCATTTCAAACAGTTCGCCCAGCGCCGCCGCAGTCATGGAGCAGGCCGAGCCGATCTCTGCTTGGCAGCCGCACTGAGCGCCTGAAATGGAAGCGTTGGTTTTTGATCAGGTTGCCCACCACCCCTGCCGCTGCCAAGGCGCGCAGCACCTGTTCATCGGAAAATCCTTTCTGCTCCTGCATATACCGCAGCGCCGAAGGGCAGCACGCCGCAGGCGCCGCAGGTAGGCGCCGTGACGATCACACCGCCGCCGGCGTTCTCCTCTGCCACAGCGAAAGCATAGGCACACACCAGCCGATTTTCCCGGGTAGCTTGGCTCTCATCAATGTGGCGCTGCTCATAAAGGAACTGTGCCTTGCGCTCCACATGCAGCCCGCCGGGCAGCTCGCCGGATACGGACAGGCCATGGACAATGCTCCGCTTCATGGCTTCCCACACGCGATATAGATCATCCCAAATATGTTTTCCTTCGTTACGATCCACATAAACGAGCAATCGGGCATGGTTGCTTTTGCACCAGGCTGCGATTTCAGCATAAGACGTTTCCGCATACACTTCCGGCAAAGCCGCATCGGGCCGCCCCACCAGCGTGATAGCCCCGCCGCCGGTGGACAGCACACGCAAAAAGCCTGTCTGCGCGCCGTCTCTGCAGGCAAACAAATCCATAGTATTGGGGTGGGGCAGATCACCGGTCCTGCTGTCAAATACGATCTCCGCGTCTACCGGGTCCAGGTCCTCCCGCACCGCCTGATCAGTCAGATGCCCCCCGTCCGGTCAGAGCCAGCGAACCATAGAGCACCACCCGGAAGTGATCTGCCTCCGGATGCTCGCTGCGAAACAGCGCCGCCGCCCGGGCCGGCCCCATGGTGGGAACTGCTCGGCCCGCGGCCGATCGTGTAGAGTTCTCGAATGGATTTCATAAAACGCTCCTTCACGGCGCACGCCGTTTCTTTTCCCTTAGTATACCCTGAGGCAGCGGCCCCACGCGCGCACTCCGTCCGCTTATACACGCTTCACACCGCACCGCCGGGCACATCGGTAATCTCGATGCCCTGCGCCTTAAGCTCGTCACGGATACAGTCGGCCTCGGCAAAGTTCTTCGCTTTCTTGGCCTCGCCCCGAGCAGAACCCGCGCATCAATCGCTGCGTCGCCCTCGCCGGTGACGGTATAACCGCCAGAGGTCTGCGCCGCCGCCTTAGCTGCAGCGACTTTTGCCCGCTGTGCCCGCCGCCTTCTCCAGCAGCGAGACTCAGCACGCCGTCAAAGTCACCCAAAACCGCCAGCTTGGTGGTATCGCTGGTCGGCCTTCAGCACATCATAAAGCAGCGCAATACCCATAGACGTTCAGATCATTGCCCACCTGGGGAACGTTTCCCGGTCTGACGCACCGCCTCGTCGCCGGGCTGCCGTCCTCCTGCAGGGCGGCAATTCTGGCAATCAGCTTCTGGTACGCTCCTGCGCATTGTCCAGATTTTCCCAGGAAAACACTAAAGCTTTGCGATAATGGCTCTGCAGGCAGAAGAAACGATAGCTCAGAGGATCGTAGCCCTTTTCCTCCAATAAAGAAAACGGTGAGGAACTCCCTTTGATTTGCCTCATTTTGCCGCTGTTGGTATTCAGATGGCAATGGAACCACTGCTGGCACCAGGGATGGCCAATGTAGCTCGCTCTGGGCAATTTCATTGGTGTGGTGGGGAATGCATTGTCCACACCGCCGCAGTGCAGGTCAAGATATTCGCCGTTGTATTTGAGAGAAATGCCGCTGCATTCGATGTGCCAGCCGGGATAACCCACGCCCCAGGGTGAATCCCATTTCAGCGCCTGATCTTCAAATTTCGACTTGGTAAACCAGAGGACAAAATCGTTTTGTTGCGCTTATTGCTGTCCTCTTCCACGCCTTCGCGGACGCCCACAGCAGATCTTCCTCATTGTGGTCGTTAAACACATAATATTTCTGCAGTTTGAGGAATCAAAATACATTACCGCCGGCCTGATAGGCATAGCCTTTATCCAGCAGGCCGGAAATGATTTTGATATACTCATCGATGCAGCCGGTGGCGGGCTGCACCATCGGGCGTTTTGATATTCAGGCGGCGGCAGTCTTCGAAAAATGCATCGGTGTAAAACTGGGCAATTTCCATCACGGTTTTGTGCTCCCGGCGCGCGCCCTTGAGCATCTTGTCCTCGCCGGTATCCGCATCGCTGGCCAGATGCCCCACATCGGTGATGTTCATCACCCGGTTCACGTCATATCCGTCGTAGCGCAGGAACTTCTCCAGCACATCCTCCATGATATAGGAGCGCAGGTTCCCGATGTGGGCAAAGTGGTACACCGTCGGGCCGCATTATTACATCTCCACCGTCCCAGGGGTATGGGTAATAAAGGCGCTTTTTTATGGGTCAAAGAATTGTAAAGCTGCATAAATCGTACCTCACTCTTTTGTTCTTTCTTCTGTATGTTCTGCTGCGTCTTCATCACAGCGGCAGAAATCGGCATCGCGCCGATGAAGCACATGATCCGGATGGCGGCGACGGCAGGCAGCCAGGTCCGCTTCGCTCTCGGATGCGGGCCGTCAGCACGCCGATCTCATCCTCCACCGGGTCGCTGATGTGAACCTGATCCACGCTGTCGGTGCAGTCATAGGCATTTTCCACGGCTTTCCGTTGATTTTTCACTACCTGGGCCGGCACACCCACCACCGTGGAGTTGGGCGGCACGGCACTGAGCACTACAGAGCCGGGAAGCCACGCGGGCATTATCTCCCACTGTGAAGGGGCTAGGATGCGCACCGTTGCCCACCAAAACATTATTCCCAAAGTTGGGTGGCGTTTTCCTTTATCTTTTCCGGTGCCGCCCAGGGTGACGCCATGATAAATCAGACAGTCGTCCCCGATTTCCGCCGTCTCACCGATCACGATGCCCATCCCGTGGTCAATGACAAAGCGTTTGCCGATGGTAGCGCCGGGGTGGATCTCAATACCAGTCAAAAACGTGCCCACTGGGAAATGACCCGGGCAATAAATTTGAAGCCGTGCTTATAAAACCAATGGGCCACGCGATAATGGATCGTCGCATTGACGCCGGGATAGAGCAAAAGATCTCCAGTTTGCTGCGGGCGGCCGGATCGCGCTTTTGATAAGCGCCCAACATTTCACCAAGTCTTGTCATAGATTCGCATCTCCTTATCAAACGAAACAAAGCGGAAAAAACGCCTCCCGCGCCCGCGAGGGCGCAAGAGGCGGCAAACCGCGGTTCCACTCCTGCATTGTACTCATTACGGGCCTGTAACGCGGCCCGGACGGAGGGCATTGCCCCTCGCGCTCCCGGATGCACTTCACATGCTCCGCAGCAGGCGCGCTTGCAGCCGGTGACGCACCTCTCTTAGCCTGGAAAATCATGCTACTCTTTCCGATCATTGCATTCTGGTATGTATCTTAGCATGCCGGAGCAGGTGTGTCAAGGCTGAAAACCGCCGGTGCCGGCATGCCGGCCTCAGCTCATTTCAGCAGCAGCTTCACCTCGCCCAAAATGGGCACCGGCGTATCATTTCCCTTTGGCGGCGCGCACCAGGCCGATGACCCAGAGTACCACCACGCAAAAGCTCAGCAGTCCGCACACGCCCCTGCACCAGCACACTGGCCACGGCGGTGTCGGCAAAGTCGCCATCATAAACACCGCATTGAGCCCCAGATCTGCCAGCAGAATCGACAGCGCCTGATTCAAATGGAAGCGGGACGCAGCCCGATTCCCGCAAAAATAGGCAATCAACCAGCCGACCAGCGTTAAATAGGCCACCACATCCGTTTTATGCTTACTCTGCGCAAAAGGTATTTTCTTAGCCATGGCACAGCGCTTCGGTCTCCCCGGCCACCGCTTCTTCTTCACACGAACGCATCGCCAGGATCGTTTTTTCCATCAGTTCCTCCAGCGTCCAGCCCAAGCGCTCCGCTCCCCTGGCGAATCACATCGCGGGAGCAGCCGGCAGCAAATTTTTTATCCTTGAACTTTTTCTTCAGGCTGGATACCTCCATGTCCTGCACACTTTTGGAAGGGCGCATACGGGCTGCCGCGCCGATCAGGCCGGTCAGTTCATCGCAGGCAAAGAGGATTTTTTCCATCGGATGCTCCGGCGCCACATCACTGCAAAGGCCGTAACCATGGCTGCAGACGGCGTGGATCAGCGCTTCATCCGCCCCGCCCGCGCGCAGCAGCTCCGGCGCTTTCCGACAGTGTTCCTGGGGCCAAAGTTCAAAATCAATGTCGTGCAGAAGACCCGCCATGGCCCAGAAATCCGCCTCTGCGCCATACCCCTGATCCTGCGCGGAACCAGCGCATCACACCTTCCACTGTCAGCGCGTGAAGCAGATGAAATGGCTCTTTATTACTTGCACAGCAGCTCCAGCGCTGCTTCTCTGGTCATTGTCGGCGTCATAAAATATGTACCTCGCTTCTTCTTTTGTATCACTGGAATGTACTGCTATTATACCCCTTTTGCGCTCAAATACAAGAGTCAGGAAAGCTGCGAGAGCAGCAAAAGCAGTCGATCCGCCGCAGCGTAGCTCTCATTGCTGAAGCGCTGCAAAAGCCGCAGGCATATATCCATGGTGGCATCTGCAGCGGCATAATTCAGCCCATTGCAGGCCGCCGCATGAAGGCGGCCGCGGCGATAAGGCAACCGCGGCACCGACGCCGCTCCATACTGCAGCGGCGCACCAGTGATCAAGTAATAAGCAGCCGCCAGTTCCTGCGCCCTGCGCTGGGCATCCCGCCCCATCTGGCGCAGCGCCATGGCCTGATTGCGCCCCGGCGCCAGGCGGGCAAGTTGGGTATAGCTGGCCGCATCCGCCGCCTCTTCCTGGGCAAACCCTTCCACCACCATGGTCAGGTCTTGGGCCTCCGAGCCCATGCAGCAGGGATCGGCGGACGCACCGGGCAGCTGCAGTTGCGCCTCCACAGAGGCGTCTGTCCCCTGTCTGCGTGACAGATGCCGCAGTCTGCCCTTCTGTCTGTCCCCAGGCGCTGTATACCGGTTCTGCACCGTCTGCTCTGTCTCCCACCGCCGCGCTCTGCTGCATCGTCATGGCCATAGCTGGCACGGCCTTCTGATTGGCTGCACGCACCTGCGGATAAGGATCCAGCGCCGGAGCAACCCGCTGCCAGATTCGATCGTACCGCGCGTAATCCGGCGCGCCTCCAAGAGAATCATTTTGAGAATATGTTGCATTTGCCATAGTAAACACTTCCCTTCTATGGCATTTTATGTATGGGGAAACGGTTTTGTGTAAATCGCGCAAAAGATTTGTATGCACCGGGCGCCATGGCGCCCGGTGCATACAAATCTTTTCCCCGATTGTTCTTTTTTACTTTTAAGGCTGCAAGCGATGGAAACAGAAGAACATGATACGGTATGAGCCTGATCATGTATTGTCTGATAGATATAACGTTATAATCGATAAAAAACAGTACTTTGAAAATTTTACTTATTAACATTCAGTTTATTGGATAGCCTTTTTATGATTTCGACAAAAAAAGGCTATACCCAGAACCGGTTCAAGTGGCAAAAGGTATCCTTTCTTTTGCGCATTGCAATTTTTCCGCTTTCTGCTATTATATGTAAGTTAGAGGAGTATGTCTCATTTTATTCTGCGCAAACTGTTTGAACTGTGTTCGAAGCAATCCTTCGATGATTTTTGTCAGTTACAACTAACAAAGGAGAGAATCGTTCTATGCTGGAACTGAAAAATCTCAGCTACTGTGTCCGCAACGAGGACGGCACAGACCTTACTATTCTAAACAATATCAGTCTTACAATCGAAGATAACAAGCTCGTTGTCTTTACTGGTCGAACGGCGGCGGCAAAACCACGTTGGCCAGGGCCATCATGGGGCTGATCCGCCCCACCTCCGGGCAGATTTTTACAACGGCCGGGACATCACGGATCTGGGCATCACCGAGCGCGCCCGCCTTGGTATTTGCTATGGTTTCCAGCAGCCGCCCCCGCTTCAAGGGCATGCGCGTGCGCGACCTTTTGTGTATTGCTGCAGGGAACGAAAAGCTGCCCCAGAGCGTATGCTGTGATTACCTGACGCAGGTGGGTCTGTGCGCCAACGACTATCTCGAACGCGAGGTGGACACCAGCCTGTCCGGCGGCGAAGTCAAGCGCATAGAGATCGCCACCGTGCTGGCCCGCAAAGGTTCCATGCTGCTGTTTGATGAACCGGAAGCCGGCATTGATCTGTGGAGTTTTGCCCGCCTGACCGGAAACATTCAGCGCACTGCACAGCAAGCGCGAAGCCACTATGATTATCATTTCCCATCAGGAACGCATCATCGGCCTGGCCGACGAAATCGTTGTAATCGCCGGCGGCTGCATCCGCCATCGCGGCGACCGGGAAACCATCCTCCCCCTGATCCTGTCCAACACAACGGGCGGCTGCGCCTCGGAAAGGAGTGCTCCATCAAATGAGCGAACTGGACAAGCAAATCGATGCACTGGACGCAGTGGACGCACAACTGCTGGAAAAAATCGCCGATCTGGTTGGCAAGCCGGTAGGTGCGCTGAATATCCGCAAAAATGGCGGCTGTGCCGCCCGCACCAGCACTGAACACATCAAAATCGATCCCCGCACTGACGGCCACGCGGGCATCGATATCCACATCCTGCCCGGTACCAAGGGCGAGACCTGCCACATTCCCGTCGTGATGACCAAGACAGATCTCACAGATGCTGTATACAATGATTTTTATGTGGGTGAGGATTGCGATGTCACCATTGTGGCCGGCTGCGGATCCACAACAACGGCTGCGGCAAAACACAGCACGACGGCATTCATACCTTCCACATCGGCAAAAACTCCCGCGTGCACTATATTGAGAAACATTACGGCGAAGGCGACGGCAACGGCCAAAACGTAATGAACCCTCAAACCGTCGTTTATCTGGCTGAAGGCGCTTCCATGCAGATGGACACCGCCCAGATCGGCGGCATCGACTCCACCAAACGCTATACTCGCTTTGAATGCGCCGACCGGGCCGAAGCTGTGGTTATGGAACGTCTGCTGACCCACGGCAGCCAGAGCGCTCATTCCGATATGGACATCGTGCTCAACGGAAAGGACGCCAAAGGCCGCGTCACGTCCCGCAGTGTAGCCAAAGGCGCTTCTCGTCAGGTGTTTCACCCTAATCTGGTGGGCAACAGCGCCTGTCTTTGGCCACGTGCAATGCGACTCCATTATCATGGACGAAGCCCATGTGGAGTCTATCCCTGCGCTGACCGCTAACAATACTGACGCCCAGCTGATCCATGAGGCCGCCATTGGTAAAATCGCCGGAGACCAGCTGATCAAGCTGATGACCCTGGGCTTGACGGAAGAAGAAGCTGAGGAGCGCATTCTGAAAGGATTTCTTGCATGAAACTGATTTCATTTACAGTTCCCTGTTACAATTCCGCCGCCTATATGCACATCTGCATCGACTCTTTGCTCACCGGCGGCGACCGGGTGGAGATCATCATCGTCGACGACGGCTCCAGCGACGAGACCGGCGCCATCGCCGATGCCTACGCCGCCAAATATCCGGATACCATCAAAGTAATCCACCAGGAGAACGGCGGCCACGGCGAGGGAATTAATCAGGGACTCAAACATGCCCAGTGCCCTTATTTCAAAGTAGTGGACAGCGACGACTGGGTCAACGCCGTGGCGCTGCAGCATGTGCTGAACCGTCTGGAAGCACTGGAAGAAAGCGGCGGCGTGGATCTGGTGGTGTGCAACTATGTCTACGAGCATGACGACCGCAGCCTCCTGTCCACCATCCGCTATAAAAACGTATTTCCCGAAAACAAGGTGATCGGCTGGGAGGAAACCGGAAAATTCCGCCCCGACCAGTATCTCACTCTGCACTCTGCCATCTACCGCACCGAGGTGATCCGCCAGAGCGGCATTGTGTTGCCCAAACACATTTTTTATGAAGACAACCTGTTTGTTTACGCACCGCTGCCGCTGACGAAAAAGCTGCTGTATCTCAATGAAGACCTGTACCGCTATCTCATCGGCCGGGAAGGTCAGTCCGTCTCCGAGCAAGTGATGATGAAACGCTGCAGCCACCAGATCGAAATCGCCCAGCGTATCTTTGATCTGCACGATCTGAACGTTATTTCGAAGGAGAACCCAAAACTGGGGCGCTATATGTACCATGAGGCCTGTTTTATGCTGGTCATCGCCACGGTATTCACCCGGCTGAACCGCACGAAGGAGTCCGAGCGGCAGCTTAAGGCCATGTGGGAACACTGCTACCAGAGTGATCCCATCATGGCCAGAAAAATGCGGTACAATCTTTTGAATTTTGCCACCAATCTGCCTGGCTCTCTGGGCCGCAGCCTGGGCCTCAAAGGCTATTGGCTGGCGCACAAAATCGTACAGTTCAACTGACGGCAATGGGTTTCTGTCTGGAGTTCCTGTTGCTTTCGGCATCCTGTTGAACACAAGGAAGCGATCCTGGGTTCCAAACCCAAGGATCGCTTTTTTTCTCCTTTCCGGCAAACAAAAGCACAAACAGCATTGCCTGCGCTGCCGGAGCAAACAAAAGGAGTTCCGGTTCAATCACTTGACAGAGTTTATTTTTATGTGATATTATTATCATACAAAGTGCGAAATATATCATATTGAAGGAGAATTTTACATGCGATATCGGTACGGATTGCTTGGTTTTTATCGCTCATCGGCGTAGTGGGCCTTATAATCGAAGAACCCGCTTTTTATCCGTTTTTTGCTTTCGTCCTGTTTTTTGAATATTTCTTTATTAAACCGGATGAGATGTTTCTTGAAAACATGCGGAAAGCCGCCTCCTGGGCCTTTTATGTCAGTCTTTTGGTTACGACTGCGGGCACCTGCTGTCTGGCCCTTTTCGGGCAAACGGCGGAACACGCGCTGTGCCAGGGAATTGGCTGGGGCTTTGCATGTTCCCTGATTGTCTTTTCCTGCACTGCAACTTATTTTGAATGGAAAGATTCACAGGTGCTTCCAATGATTAAAAACAGGATTAGGGAATACCGCGCAAAATACGATATGAAACAAGAAGATCTGGCAAAACTGGTCGGCGTTCGCCGGGAAACGATCGGCCATCTCGAAAAAGGGAAATACAACCCATCTCTGGTGCTGGCATGGAACATTGCTCATGTTTTTCATACTACGATTGAGGAAATATTTACCGTGGAAAATAACGCCCTCATTTATCCGCACATATGGTTCACCGCACTGAAACAACGCTTCACCAAATAACGCATACCAAAAAAGCGCACCGAAACGGCGTTCCGTTTCGGTGCGCTTTTATGCAGCTTTCTACGCAGGTTATTCCGCCGCGCGCAGAAGCTGCCGGGTATATTCATGCTGGGGATGGGCAAATAACTCATCCACAGCAGCCTGCTCCACAATCTGCCCCTCCTTCATCACGATCACCCGATCGCAAAGCTGATATACCACATTCATATCGTGAGAAATAAACAGGTAACTCAGTTCATACTGCTGGCGCAGATCTGCCAGAAGCTGCAGAATTTGAGCCTGAATGGTCACATCCAGCGCCGACACCGGTTCATCAGCAATCACCAGCCGGGGCCGCACAATCAATGCCGAAGCAATACACACGCGCTGGCGCTGGCCGCCAGACAGCTCATGGGGACGACGGGACATACAGCTGGCTGAAAGGCCCACCTGTTCCAGCATCTCCTCTACCCTGCAGCGGCGTTCTGCCGCGTCATATTTTCCATAAATCCGCAGTGGTTCCTCCAAAATCCAGCCTACAGTGCGGGCCGGGTTCAACGCACTGAACGGATCCTGAAAAATCATCTGCGGCCGCCGGGAATGATGGATAATCTGCCCGCTGTAACCTCCCAGCATACCCAGGATCGCCCGGGCCAGCGTTGTTTTTTCCACAGCCGCTTTCTCCCACAAGTCCCAGCACTTCGCCGCTGTGAATGTCAAACGTCACATGCTGAAGTACCTGCCGGGTCTCCTTTTTCCAAAAAGGCCGACGCTTTTCTGATAGGAACAGCACAAATCCTTCACTTCCAGAATTTTGTTTTCTGCCATCGGTGCCGCCCCTCCTTTGTCTGTTTTCTGATACCTTCCGCGCCATTCAGCGCAGGCGTTTATCCCGGGTGGGAATCGCAGCAATCAGCCGCTGGGTATAGGCGTCCTGCGGATGGTAAAACACCGCCTCAGCCGCGCCCTCTTCCACGATCTTTCCCTTTGTGCATCACCGCCACGCGGGAGCACAGCTTGCGCACTACATTCAGGTTATGGGAAATGAAAAGGATAGTGGTTCCTTTTTCCCGGTTAATTTTTTTGAGCAGTTCCAGAATCTGCGTTTGAATCGTCACATCCAGCGCCGTGGTCGGCTCGTCTGCCAGCAGCAACTTCGGCTCAGACACGATGGCTGCGGCAATCATCACCCGCTGCAGCATCCCGCCGGATAGCTCATGGGGATACTTTTCGTAAACGATTTCGGGATCTCGCAGCTCCGCTTCTTCCATCGCAGACAATGCAGCGGCCCGACGCTCCAGAGCATTCATGCGGGTGTGGATGCGCAGGCTCTCCTCCACCTGTGGCCCGATGCGCATCACCGGGTCCAGCGAGGTCATCGGCTCCTGAAACACTACGCTCAGGTCTTTTCCCTGAATCTTGCGCACCTCTTCCCGGTCGGCATTGAGCATCTCCCGGCCATCCAGCAGGATAGAGCCGGCGGTCTCCGTTTTGCGCCGGGGCAGCAGTCCGCTGATGGCCATTGCCGTTACACTCTTTCCAGAACCGCTTTCGCCCACAAGTCCCAGAATTTCCCCGTCGTCCATATGAAACGACACGCCGTCCACCGCATATTTTTCCGGGCGGGACCAAAAGCGCACCCGCAGATCTTTTTTACCTCCAGCATGGCAGTTTCCTCCCTATTCAGCGGCGGCGGCGCTGCTGCAAGCCCCTCGCTCAGCAGACTGAAACCCAGGATCAGCAGCACAATAGTCATCCCGACACACAGCGCATACCAAGGCAGGCCGCGCAGAAGATAGCCCTGTCCGTCGGAAAGCATACGGCCCAGGCTCGGCTCTGTGGCGCTGACACCCACGCCGAGAAAACTCATACTGGCCTCGGCCAGCACAGCATTATTAAAGCCGATGGAAATCGCCGGCAGCAGCACCGGCAACGTATTTGGCAGAATATGGCGCACCATAATCCGCACCGGACCGGCCCCCATGAGCCGAGCCGACTTGATGTAATTCAAATGTTTACAGCGGGCAAACTCGCCGCGCACAATCCGGGCAAAACTGGGAATGAACAAAATCCCCAGCACCAGATCACGTTCCATTTCCCTGGCCCCAGCACGGCAATCACCACCAGCGCCAGCAGGATGCTGGGAAAGGCTGTGATGGAATCGCACAGGCGCATCAGGATTTCGTCGCCCCAGCCGCCAAAATACCCGGTCAGCGCACCGATAACCGTACCCGCTGAGACACCAATGGCCACGACGCACAGAGAAATAAAAAGGTTGTGCCAGCTCCTGCAGCACTCGGGAAAAGATATCCCGCCCAAAGTTATCCGTCCCCATGATATGCGCCAAACTAGGCGGGAGCGCTTTGGCTGAGGCATCCATGGCGCCAGGATCGTAGGGCGTCCAGAAATAGCCGATCAAAATCAGCACCACCATCACCGCTGTGATCGCGCCGCCCACATATAAAAAACCAGTTTTGTTTTGTTTCCATGTATTGTTTCTTTTTCATACGTTCCCGCCATTCTCTGCCTGGCTCTAAAGCTCCCCGGAGCTCATCATGCACCGGAATGCAGCCGCCTTTGCTGTCTCATATCCAGCGCCGGCTCAGTTCAGCCGGATTCGCGGATCAATGTACTGATAGAGCACGTCGGCAATGAAATTCACCACCACGACCCACAGTGTCAGAATCACCACGATGGCCTGCACCACAGGGGAAATCGCGGTTGGAGATCGACGCCAGCAGCAGCCGTCCGATACCCGGAATGGAAAACACCTGCTCAATCGATGATGCTGCCCGCCACCATCTCCGCCATGGACACAGCAATAAAGGTAATCACAGGGAATCAGCGCATTGCGCAGGGCATGGCCCCATAAAACACCGTCGCGGTCGTGGCCGCGGCTGTATGCCGTGCGGATGTAATCCTGCCCCATCTGATCAAGGATCGACGAACGCAGCATCTTGACCGTCATGGCAATGCGCGGAATGGCAATGGAAAGGGCCGGAAAAATCATGTACATAAAAATGAGAGAGGATCGCCCTTGGCCTCGTCAAAACTGCCGGGCTGAAACACATGCAGTATCAGTCCAAACACCACCGTCAGCAAAATTCCAATAAAAAACGGCGGCACAGACATGACGATCTGATCGATCACCGTCATGCACTTGTCAAACCATCCGCCTTCCCGGCGGGCTGTAGCAATCCCCAACGGAATCGAAACGACTACCGTAAGCACAAGGCCATCAACGTCAGGACCGCGGTAATCGGCAGCTTTGGCCCAACCATGGAGGCCACGCTCATATATGATAGCTGTAGGACGTGCCCATATCGCCCTGCAGGAACAAGAGAAGCCACTCGCCATAACGCACCAGCACAGGGCGGTCCAGTCCCAGTTCCTGTTGCAGCGCCGCCACCTGTTCGGGGGTGGCATTCGTGCCCAGCATGGATGTAGTAGGGTCGCCGATCAGCGCAAAGGCATAGAAGGCGAGGAGTGACACAATGAACAATGTAATAATGAGAGTGCAGAGCTTTTTTGAAAATATATTTCATCTCCCCGCCTCCCTTTCCTTCATATTCCGGTGTATACAGTTTCGCAATACCCTTTTACTGTTTACTGCGCCCAGCTGATACCGGACAGATCCAGCACATAGAGCGGGTAAAACTGGAAGCCCGTCAAATTTTTGTGGATAGCCACCATGTCCGCCAGATCCTGCAGGTATACGTTCGCCGCCTGTTCGGTCAAAATCTTTTTCTGCCTGCAGATAGAGCGCTGTGCGGTCAGCGTCGTCTGTGGTCGCATTGGCCTCACTCATCACCTGATCATACTGTGCATCGGAGAAGTTGATCATGTTTTTGTCCGAATCACTCATCCAGCGCTGCAGCATGGCGTTAGCCGTCAGGGTCGACGCATCAAAACCCACCACCGTGGACTGGAACTTCCGGTTCTGATACACATCCTGCAGCCAGGTATTCCACTCAACCTCCTGCAGCTGGGCCGTGATGCCCACAGCAGCGAGCTGCTCCACCAGCACCTGCGCCACATCCACATGAGGGGTATAGTTGGAGGGAACTGTGATGGTCATTGCGAAGCCATTGGGGTATCCCGCTCAGCCAACAGCGTTTTCGCCTTTTCGGGATCATAAGAATAGTAATCTGTCAGGCTGTCATCAAAATATTTCGTGAACGCAGGATACATGGAAGAGCCAAGCCGTGCCATGGCCGTCCGCCGTCAGCTCCAGGATGCTGTCCACATCCACTGCATAGCACAGGGCTTGGCGCACGCGCACATCATCGAAAGGCTTTTCAGCGTTATTGAGATACAGTGCCTGCACCAGGTTCATGGTGCCCTCCAGCACCGTGTACTGATCGCTGAGGTTCTGAGTCTGGGCCACGGTCAGGTGCATAACCAAGTCCACCGCACCACTGTTGAGCGCCGTCATCAGCGTGGTGGAATCCTCATAGATCTTCAGCGTCACGCGGTCCACCTTGGCACCTTCGCCCCAGTAGTCGCTGAACTTTTTCCAATATGACGTTTTCCTGCACACTGCGAGAAACATACCGGAACGGCCCGGTGCCGACAGGCGCGGTGGCCTGCTCGGTATAATCGTCCGAACGATGTACACTGAGGCCACATAAGCGAAAAAAGTCGCTGTTGGGGCTGTTGAGGGTCACAGAAACGGTCTTTTTCATCCTCAGCAGTCACAGCAGCGACATTCGAAAGCGCCGATGCCAACGAAGTGTCGGTGGTAGTAGCGGCGCAGGTGTTGAAAGAATAAACAACGTCAGCGGCTTCCACGGCGGTGCCATTATGGAACAGCACGCCGTCGCGGAGCGTGAAGGTGTAGGTGAGTCCGTCGTCGGAAACGACACACACTCCTCCGCCACAGCCGGCAACAAAATCGCCGGTGGAAGTGGGCTTATACAGTCCTTCATACACGTTGAATAAGATCTCTGGTTCCTGCCGCGGTCATCTGATAAGGGTCAAGACTGTCTCGAGATCCTGAGCGATGCCGACGGCAAAGCTCGTTGCCGTCAGCTCTGGAAGTGTTCGCATCGTCGCTGCCGCTGCCGTTAGACTTTGGGCCTCCGCAGGCGCAGAGTGCCGTAGCCATCGCGGCCGTCAGCAGGAGAAGCGCAATGGGGTTCTTTTCATTGGCTTTGTCTCCTTCCGCTGGAAATCAGCGTTTCCGGCGTTACAACTTATTCTGAACGACTCCCATTATTAAATTGTCTGGTGTAGTGTACTCTTTTTTCGCCCGATTACAAGGGTAAATTTTTTATTTTAGCAAAGTTGGAGAAAATTTCACGAAAAAATTGTTCATTCTAGCTACTATTTGCAGGAAACCTTGCAAATAGTAGGTTCTCTCCCTGCCAAAATGACAGAGAGAGAACCAAATACAGAGAACAGAATTTCTGCCTTTACCGGTATTCGCGAGTCCATTGATCAAACTCGCCTTCGGTGGCCAGCACATAATGGGTGCCGTTGACCAGACGGCGCTGTCCCTGGTTATAGTCGATGCCGCTGGTCTTATAGTCGTATTTCACCGCGATGCGGCTCTTCTCCACCCGGGGATTCGGGTGCGGAATGGCGGAGATCAGGCTCTTCGTGTACGGATGCACGGGCTGTTCAAAAAGATCTCCTCCGTGGTTCCGTTTCTCCACCAAGTGCCCCAGATGGAGCACACCGATGCGGTTGGAGATATATTTGACCATGGACAGATCGTGGGCAATAAACATATAGGCGCTGTGGGTCTCCTGCTGAATATCCTTCATCAGGTTCACCACCTGGGCCTGAATGGACACGTCCAAAGCGGAGATACACTCGTCGGCAATGATCAGCTTGGGTTCATCACCAGCGCGCGGGCACGCTGATGCGCTGGCGCTGGCCGCCGGAGAACTGGTGCGGGAACCGGGTGGCATGCTCGGGGGCAAGGCCTACCTTTTCTAGGATCTTCGCCACCTTGTCCTCGCGCTCATCAAAGGAGGAATACATCTTGTGAATATCCAGGCCCTGGGCGATGATATCCACGACCTTTTTTGCGCGGATTCAGGCAGGCCATGGGGTCCTGAAAATCATCTGCATATTGGTGCGCAGGTGCTTGGTGGTTTCCACACTCATTTTGCCGGAGATGTCCTCACCGTCAAAAATGATCTTGCCGGCGGTTGGATCGTACAGACGGATCACCGCCCGTCCAATGGTGGATTTGCCCGAGCCGGACTCGCCCACGAGTCCATACGTCTCGCCGGGGAAAATATCGAAGGACACGTCATCCACGGCCTTTACTGTGAATTTCCGGCTGATAGGAAAATATTGCTTGAGGTGCTCCACTTTCAGGAGAGGAGCCTGCTTGCTTGCAGCAGCTTCAGACATTGCGCTTCTCCCCTTCCTGTTTCATTCTCTCAATACGTGCGCGCAACTCCGGCGGCATATCCACCTTGGGTGCGCGCTCATCCAGCAACCAAGTGGCTGCCCAGTGGGTATTGCTGATCTGGAACATAGGCGGCTCCTTTGCGGTAGTCGATGTTCAGTGCGAAAATATTGCGGGGCGCAAAGGCGTCGCCAGGCACTTTGTGCAGCAGGTTCGGAGGCGAACCTGGGATGGCGTAAAGCCGGTCATCCTTGGTGTCGAGATCCGGCATAGCCGAAAGCAGTCCCCGTGTACGGGTGGCGGGGGTCATAAAAAATATCGTCGATGCTGCCCTTTTCCACAATCTTGCCGGCCTACATCACGTTGACATAATCGGCCACCTTGGCCACCACGCCCAGATCGTGGGTGATATAAATGACGGAAATGCCCATTTTAGCCTGGATTTCCTTGATCAGCTCCAGAATGCGGGCCTGGATAGTCACATCCAGAGCCGTGGTCGGCTCGTCACAGATCAGCAGATCCGGATCACAGGCCAGCGCAATGGCAATGACCACGCGCTGGCGCATACCACCGGAGAGCTGATGCGGGAAGTTTTTCATGCGCTTTTCCGCATCGGTGATGCCCACCAGCTCCAGCAGCTTGACGGCCTTCTGATACGCCTCGTGCTTGGGTGTTTTATAGTGCCAGATCATACCCTCCATGATCTGATCGCCGATGTTCATGGTGGGGTCCAGGGAGGTCATAGGGTCCTGAAACACCATGGCAATACGGCGGCCGTTGATGGTGCTGCGGATATCCCGCACCGGCATTTTCAGCAGGTCCACTTCCTTTTTCTCCCGGGAAGCGCCCTTGCCCTCATAATACCAGAACTTGATGGAACCGCTGTTCACGCGGGCATTCTTGTCCATGATGCCCATGGCGGCCTTTACCGTGACGGATTTGCCCGAACCGGACTCGCCTACGATGGCCACCGTTTCGCCGCGGTACACATCCAGATCCACGCCGCGGAGGGCATTCAGCTCGCCGCCGGTGGTGGTGAAGGAGATGGACAGATCACGCACTTCCAGAATCTTTTCTCTTTCTGCCATAGCATTCACCTCCTCACATCTGCTTCATCTTGGGATCGAATGCGTCGCGCAGACCATCGCCAAGCATATTGAAGCACATCATCAGCAGCGCCAGCACGACCACCGGCGGAATGATCTGGTAGGGATAGACCGTAAACACCTTGTATGCATCGTTAATCAGCGAGCCAAGAGAGCACATGGGCGTAGGCACACCCAGGCCGACAAAGCTCAAAATGCCTCGGTAAAAATGGCATTAGGGATCGAGAACATGGTGTTGGTGATCAACTGGGAAATGATATTGGGCAGAATCTCCTTAAAGATGATCCGGTTCGGCCGGGCGCCCAGCGTGCGGGACGCCAGTACGAATTCCTGTTCCTTGAGCTTGAGCATCTGTGCGCGGGCAATACGGCTCATGCCGATCCAGCCCGTCAGGATCAAGGCCAGCGTGATGGTCTGCAGGCCGGGTTCCAATACGATCAGCAGCAATGTCACGATGACCAGGGTAGGAATGGAGTTGACCACTTCGGCAATGCGCTGCAGGATCGTATCCAGCTTGCCGCCGAAGTAACCCGAGATCAGGCCGTAACTCATACCCAGAACCATGTCGCAGATCACGGCCACCAGCGCGATATACAACGAAACGCGGGTGCCCGTCCAGGTACGGGTCCAAATATCGCGGCCCAGCGTATCGGAGCCGAACCAATAGTAAACGTCCTCAAAGCCTTTTTCCAAGTATCCGTTCTGCACAAGATGCCCGGTTGTGGTTTTCAGCGTCAAATCGCCGTTGAAGATACCCAGATTTTCCAGCCCCGGCACACGGGGCGCCAGGTTCTGCTGGGCAATGATCTGTCCGGAATAGGTGTACCCCGTCATCATGGGGCCAAGGATGGCCAGCAGTATGATGGCCGCAATACAGAACAGGGCAAACACCGCACCCTTTGTTGCGCATAAAGCGGATGCGGGCATCCCGCCAGAAACTCTGCGCCTGAAAATTCACGTCCGCCTTGATATGGGACAGGCCGCACAGCTGGAAATCGTCGTCGCGCCATTCAAAATTTTCTACGGATTCCGCTTCCCGCTGGGCTGCCAGCGTGGCGGCTGCCGCTTCGGCCGCCCGTTTTTGCTTCTTATTCATGGTTGTCCTCCTTTGCCAAACGGATGCGCGGATCGATGATCCCGTAAAGGATGTCAACCACCAGCATAATGCCTACATACATGGCCGAATACACAAACGCCAGCGCAATCGTCACGCTGTAGTCGTTGGACTGGATGGCCTGCACCATCAGCGAACCGATGCCGGGAATCGAGAAGATCTTTTCCACCACAAGAGAACCCGTCATCAGGCTGACGATCAGGGGCGCCAGCACCGTGATGATGGGAATCAGGGCATTGCGCAGCGTATGCCGGGTGATCAGCGCCCGCTGCGACAGGCCCTTGCTGGCCGCCAGAAGCAAATAGTCGCTGTCGAGCACCTCCAGCATTTCACTTCGCGTAAAACGTGCTATGGATGCTATGGTAAACATACTCAACGCCACCGACGGCAGTACGCTGGAAATAAACGGATGGTTGATCTGGTACAGCTGCGGGAACCAGCCCAGCTGGAAGCCGCAGGTATACGCTAAGAACAGCGCGAAAACATACGCCGATGGCACGGACACGCCCAAAAAACTGAGACCACCGTACACAGCGTATCCCAGATGCTGTTGTGCTTGAGTGCAGCCACAATGCCCAGCAGCAGGCCGACCACGGCGCCCAGCAGCACGGACTGCCCGCCGATGCGCAGCGATGGGCAGCCGGGTCTGCAGAAGCTGCGCGATGGGCGTGTTCTTGCTGATATTATAGGATACGCCCAGATCTCCATGGAGCATATTCGTCACATAATTGAAAACTGAACGATAATCGGCTGATCCAGGCCGTATTTGGCCATCAGCGCAGCTTTTTTTGCGCTTCATTCAGCTTTTCATCGTTAAACGGCGTGCCGGGCATCAGCTTCAGCAGCGCAAACAGCACCAGAAGGATGACCAGCAGCGTCACCAACGCAATAAGGACGCGTTTCAAAAACATATTTTTCAAACGTCCTTCCCCTTATATTCTGTAGTAACGATTTGGAATCAATGGTTTTTCATCGCCGGCAGGTGAAAAGCGCCGAAGCGCGGCATTCGCCGATTTTCACCCACCGGCCGGAACAATCCTGTGCGGATGTGCCGCGGCCCCTCCGCAGCATAGGGAAAAAGGCGCAGCGGCGGCTCTTGAACAGATACATCGCCACTGCGCCTTCGCAGTTGTTACTAAATCTTATCTTTTAGAAACAATCCGTCAGCGAATCGATTGGTACCGATAACCTGTCAGGCCACTACCGCGTTCTTGTAAACGCGGTTCAGCGCCACGGGATGGAATTCAATGCCGGAAACATAGCTCTTCATCATGCAGGCATTGCTCTTTTTCATACAGAGGAATGATCACCATGTCGCGGACGGCGATGGCTTCCGCCTCATGCAGGGCATCCCACCGGGCCTGCGCGTCCTTGGACGCTTCGCCGACAGTCGCATCGTCCAGCAGCGCATCGTACTGCGCATTGCTCCAATGGCCGTAGTTGTTGTTGTTGTCGGTTCTCCACATGCCCAGATAGGTCATGGGGTCGGCATAGTCGGGACCCCAGCGGGTCAGGCCGATCTCAAAGTTGCCGCTCTGGCAGTCCAGCACGCGCTGTTTCTTGGGTTCGATGGTGATATTGATCTTCACATCGGGCAGAGTGCTCTGGATCTGCTCCTGCAGATAGGTGGCAACCTGCTGCGGCTGGGCATCGTCGTCTACGATCATGTCGAACTCGAAGGAATCCACCCAGCTCGGCCTTGGCCTTTTCCAGATACTCCTGCGCCTTTTTCGGGCTCATAGGAGATCACGTCGGAATAATCCTCAGCGGTGGCGCGGAAGTCCTGGCCGTCCGGGCCGGTGGCCAGGCCGTCGGGCACATTGAAGTACGCCGCCTGGGAACCGTCCTTAACCACATTGGTCATCATGGTCTCGCGGTCAATGGCATTGGCCAGAGCCAGGCGCAGGTTCAGGTTTGCCAGTTCCGGCACATCCTGCATGTTGACCGTCAGATACCACAGATAGCCGGCGTTATAGGTCATAAATTCGGGATCGGAAGACACCTGGTCCACCTGGTCGCCGGAAATGGTGATAAGATCCAGATCGCCGCCCTGATAGCTCAGCAGCGCCTGCTGGTTATCCTGCACCAGCTGATAATTGATCTGGCTCAGCTGGACGCGGTCGGCATCCCAGTAATCCTCGTTCTTCACCAGCGTGAACTCGGTGGAAGAAGGCTCATAGGACTCCATGATAAACGCACCGTTGGACTGCAGCGTTTCCGGAGAAGTGGCATAGGTGTCGCCGCAGCTCTCAATGAATGCCTGCTCGATGGGATAGAACGTGGGGAAATACATCAGGGACAGGAAGTAAGCCACCGGGGCGTTCAGGTGAACAACCAGGGTATAATCATCGGGGGCTTCCACGCCCAACTCGCTCTTGTCCTTGGTGCCGGCGATGATATCGGCCGCATTGACAATCTGGCCAATGTCCGAAAGCATGTAAGAATATTCCGAGGCAATGTCAGGATTCACCGCACGCTGCCAGGAATACACAAAATCGTTGGCTGTAACGGGGTTGCCGGTGGAGGACCACTTGGCATCCTTGCGCAGGTGGAAAGTCCAGGTCAGGCCGTCTTCGCTGGTTTCCCAGCTTTCCGCGAGTGCCGCCACGGGCTGGCCGTTGGCATCGGGCTGAGTCAGGCCGTCGGTGATGCTTGCAATGACTTCAAAGGAAGTGCCGTCAGTGGCTTCCCTGCGGGTCCATGGACTGAACGTTCGTTTCAATGTGAACATTCAGAACGCCGGGGTGGCTGCTGCCGGCGCCGCCGTCATTGGTGGAAGACGGGGTGTTCTGGTTGTTGCCGCAACCTGCGAACAGGGTGCCGCACATGGCCAGAGACAGCGCCAGAGCGGCTACGCGCTTTGCACTTTCATCAAAAATTCCTCCTCTTTCATGTTGCGCTTACGCACATTCCAAAACTGATCCCATGCAGGCATCTGCCATACCGGAGGCATGGCAGCGGGCCGCGGCCCGTTGTTTTGACAGATGTAATCAATTTACCGTATTATAGAATTAACAGGAAAGTGTGTCAACTCTTTTCCGAATTTTACCGGCCGCCTCTCTCATTTTTTGCAATTTTGTAGAATTTTCCCTTCATTTTCTGTTGGATTTTCCGTTATACCGCGTCTACTTGTCTACGCATTGCGCACAAATCGAATTTTTCGTGCATCTCTTTTCACGCCGTTCTCAGACCTGTTCTTCCGATTCCGCCGCCCGCGGCGTACCCTGACTCCGGTAAACGTCCGTCGGCACCGGCAGCTTCCGCTTCTCCAGCCCCTTATTTACGCCCAGCCGGATCAACGCATACAGCAACGCAAATACCGGACAGCCCAGCAGCATGCCAATGGGGCCAAACAGCCCGCCTGCCACCAGAACGGAAATAATCACCCAAAGGCTGGCCAGCCCCGTGGACTCACCCAAAATCTTCGGCGTGAGAATATTGCCATCCAGCTGCTGCAGAACCAGGATAAAAATAATGAATTCGAGGCTCTTGATCGGATCGATCAGGAAAATCAGGATCGCGCTGGGAATCGCGCCCAGGAATGGCCCGAAAAAGGAATCAGATTCGTCACACCCAGCAGCACAGCCAGCAGCGGCGCATACGGCACGTCAATGATACTCAGAGCCACGAAGCAAATCAGACCGATCAGAACAGATACCACGATATTACCCCGGATAAAGCCGCCAAACACCTTATCCGCATACCGTACCGCATCCATAATGCGCTCCACATAGTACGAAGTGAAAATGGCGCAGATGATCTTCTTGGCCTGGGCGGCCAGCGTTTCTTTTCATACCCATCATATAGGCTGCAATAACGATGCCTACAACCAGATTCCCCAGGAAATCGACCACGCCCAACACACCGCCGGACACCGCCGCAATCATTGACGACATACTATGGGCTGTTGCACTGTTCAGCATTTCCATAGTCTGTTCATACAGTCCTTCAAGTTTAGCAATAACCTCCGGCGGCAGAGCGGCCACGCCGTTCGATCCTTCCAGCCAGCCCTGCACCACAGAAATATAACTGTTGATGTTATTGGCCAACTGCGCGATATTCGCCGCCACATCGGAAATCAGGAAATAAAGCAGCAACGCCACCGCGCCCAGTACGATCGCCAGCGTCAGCAGTACGCTGACCACACGCACCCAGCCGCGCGGTTTGCGCCGGGCCGTACCCGGCGCGGCCCAGGGCCGCAGCACCGTACGCTCCAGGAAATCCACAATGGGCGCCAGAAGATAAGCAATAGCCCCACCGTAGATTATCGGCGTAAAAATCGTGCTCAGGACGCCGAAGTAGACTGCAATTTTGTGTGCGCCGAACAGAATATCGTACATCGCCAAAATTGCCAATACCGTTACGAAAGCTGTCAGGCCCCATTTCATATACACATTGTTTCTGCGAAATTTGATCATTGGTTCTTCCCTTTCCCGCGCAGCGACATAGCCCGCCTTTTTTCTACATATATATTTATACCTGACTTTGCTTTTCTTTGCAAGTGGTGTTCCCATGTGCTATAATAAGAATTATCTTAAGGTTTTATGAAAATTTCACCGCTCTTTCCCGATGCACGGAAAATGACAGAATTCTTTTTTGAATCCAGCTTTTTATGGAGGATCCCATGCCAAAAAAATATTGCTCATTGTAAACCCCAAAGCCGGTAAGGGCAGGGCAAAGGAGACGTTGTTCGATGCCGTGTGCGTTTTTTCCGAAGCCGGATTCCTCACCGACGCTCGCCTGACAAAAGCTCCCGGCCACGCCGCCGAGCTGGCCCGCACTCTGGGCAAAGACTATGACGTCGTAGCCTGCTGCGGCGGCGACGGCACGCTGAACGAAACCGTGTGCGGCCTGATGGCCATAGACGGACCGCAGCCCCGTCTGGGTTATCTCCCCGCCGGTACTACCAACGATTTTGCCGCCAGCCTCCACCTGCCCAAGGACAGCGTTGCTGCGGCCCGCGTCATCACCAGCGGCATCCCCACCCATCGACGTGGGGCAGTTCAACGAGCGTTATTTTGTTTACGTTGCCTCCTTCGGCGCCTTTACCCAAACGTCTTACACCGTTCCCCAGCCGCTGAAAAACGCGCTGGGCCACACGGCCTATATGCTGGAAGCTGTGCGTCAGCTGCCCAGCATCAACCGCTCCGTCACCCTGTCCATCACCGCAGACGGCGAAGATCTCAGCGGCGAATACCTGTTCGGTTCTGTCAGCAATTCCACCTCCATCGGCGGCCTGATGAAGCTCTCTCCCGACCAGGTGCAGCTGGACGACGGAAAATATGAGCTGCTGCTGGTGAAAAATCCTAAAAACCCATTGGAAATCCAGGCGCTGGCCACAGCACTGCTGACACAGAATTACGGGCACACCGGCATTGTATACCGCCATGTGTCCCATGTGGAATGTATCCCGCAAGGCGAACTTCCCTGGACCCTGGACGGCGAATATGCCCCAGCGCCGCTCAGGTTATGATTGACAATCTGCATCAAGCCGTCACACTGATGGCATAAGCCCCGCATCCGGGCGTGCAATGCTGCGAACCGCGCAGAAATACAAATGCAAAGAAAGGAACGCAACATGCGCAAACAACTAACCGACCTGCGCCGGCGTATGGTGCAGGAAAAAATTGACGCTTATCTGATCCCCAGCGACGATTTCCACGGTTCGGAATACGTCGGCGACCACTTCAAATGCCGCGGCTATGTCTCCGGCTTTACCGGCAGCGCGGGTACGCTGCTCGTCACAGCGGACTGGGCCGGACTGTGGACCGACGGCCGCTATTTCCTGCAGGCTGCACAGCAGCTTGACGGTTCCGGCATCACACTGTGCAAAATGGGTGAAAAAACGTCCTACCGAAGAAGCATACCTGAAAGAAACGCTGCGCCCGGGCCAATGCCTGGGCTTCGACGGCCGCACAGTCACCGCCAAACGCTTTCACGCGCTGGAAACAGCGCTGGACGGCCTGGATATCACTTTCCGCACCGACGTGGATCTGGCCGGCGACGGGTGGCCGAACCGGCCGCCACTATCCGCCGCCCCAGCCTGGGCACTGGACGAAGCCTACTGCGGCCGCTCCCGGGCGGAAAAAGCTGGCACAGATCCGCCGCCTTTTATCGGAACGGAAGGCCGATGTCCTGCTGCTTTCTTCTCTGGATGACATCGCCTGGCTGCTCAATCTGCGCGGCGGGGGATGTGGCTTGCTGCCCGGTGGTGCTGAGCTTTCTGGCACTGACGGCTTCGGACACCCAGTTGTTCGTCAACCCCCTCCGTGCTCCCGGAAGCCCTGAAAACGCCCTGGCTGCCGACGGAATTACACTGGCTCCCTATGACGGGATCTACGCCTATGCCGCCGCGCTTCCGGCGCACAGCACCGTATGGCTGGACGAAGAAAAGACCAGTTGTGCTCTGTGGCGCGCCGCCGCGCACTGCCCCATTGTCTCTGCAGCCAATCCGACGCTGCTGCCCAAAGCAATCAAGAACGCTGCAGAGATAGCCAACGAACGCACTGCTCACCTGCGCGACGGGGCGGCTCTGACCCAATGGATCTTCTGGCTGAAAGCCACTGTCGGCCGCTCTCTTGTCACAGAGCGTTCTGCCGCAGAAAAGCTGGAAGCCTTGCGTGCCCGGCAGCCCCACTACCTGGAGCCAAGCTTTGACCCCATCGTAGCCTATGGTTCCCACGGGGCTATCGTCCATTACTCGGCTACGGAAGAGAGCGACATCCTTTGGAGCCCCAGGGCTTTACTGTCCGACACCGGCGGTCATTATCTCGAAGGCACCACGGACGTAACCCGCACCATTGCCCTCGGACCTGTGTCGGCAGACATGAAGCGCCACTACACGCTGGTGCTGCGCAGCCACCTGCACCTGCTCCACGCTCAGTTCCTGTACGGCTGCCGTGGCAGTGCCCTGGACATGATCGCCCGCCAGCCTCTATGGCAGGAAGGCCTGGATTACAACCATGGCACCGGCCACGGCGTGGGATATCTCCTCAGCGTCCACGAGGGGCCGAATTCTTTCCGGTTCCGCTCAGCAGGGCAGGATGCCGTACTGGAAAGCGGCATGATTCTTTCCGACGAGCCGGGCCTGTATCTGGAGGGCCGCTATGGTATCCGTCTGGGAAAACCTTCTGGTATGCGAAGAGCGCTTCGAAAATGAATACGGCCGCTTCCTGGGCTTTTCTCCCTGACCATGGTACCCTTTGAGCGTTCCGCCATCGACGTAGCATTGCTTTCTCCCCAGGAGCGTCAATGGCTGAATCAGTATCATGCCGCCGTGTACGCCGCACTGGCTCCTCTTTTGGAGGAAGCAGACCGTTTCGCCCTGGCAGAAGCAACCGCCGAGATCTAAGCGCACCCCGAATTTTATAAATATTTTTAAAGTTTTCGCGCAACCATTGGCGTTTTACCCGTCGGGATGCTATACTGAGCCTATCCTGCGGCTTTGTCCGCTTGATCCTATTTTTTCGTAACGGGTAATGCACTTATGAACCGATTTTCAAAAAAATGCACGGCGCTTTTCGCTGCTGCTGCATTGGCCTGTACGCTTACTGCAAACGCCTGGGCAATGGGGAGCCTGGACCATTTCAAAACCGTCAGCACTTACACGGACACTACGTTCAGCGATGTTTCCGGCTGGTATGCCGGATACGTGGAAACCTGTTATGAGCTGGGCTTGTTCAGCGGCACCGGTACCGGCCGCTTTTCCCCCGACGCCAGCATGACTGCAGCCGAAGCTGTGAAACTGGCCGCCTGCCTGCACAGCATCTATGAAACCGGCTCCGCCGATTTCGTTCAAAAGGCAATCCCTGGTGGCAGGTATATGCTGATTACTGCCTGGAAAATGGCATCATGGAGGACGCGTTCCACGATTACAGCAACGCCATTTCCCGAGCACAGTTCGCCGTGCTTCTGGCCGCAGCCCTGCCCGACGAAGTTCTGAGTGAAATGAACGCCATTGCCGACGAAGCGATTCCGGACGTCCATGTGTCTGACAGCTACGGTCCCGCCGTGTATAAACTCTACCGCGCCGGCGTCTTCACTGGTACGGACAGCACCGGCGCATTTCATCCCAATACCAGCATCCGCCGCAGCGAAGTGGCCGCAGTTATAACCCGCATGGTTCGTGTGTCTGAGCGCAAGAGCGTCACCCTCGGCGCCAGCAGCGGCAGCGTGCTCACCGCCGAACAGGTATATGCCAGATGCGCTCCCTCTGTGTTTTCCATGATCACCTATGATGCCAACGGTGAGATATATTCCCGCGGCAGCGGCGTTTTTTTTAAGCGCCGACGGTACGGCTGTGACCAACTGGCATGTGCTCGACGGCGTTGCCAGCGCCGAGATCATCACAAATGACGGCAAAACCTATAAAGTTCTCGGCGTGTATAATTACGACGTGGAAAACGACCTGGCCCGCATTCAGATTGGCGGTTCCGGTTTCACCCCCATCTCTGTGGATTACTCTGGCTCCCTGCTCACCGGCGCCACGGTGTACGCCATCGGCAACCCGCAGGGACTGGAAAACAGCCTGTCCGCCGGACTTGTCTCCTCCGCCCATCGCACCATCAAAGGCGTGAATTACATTCAGATCACCACCCCCATTTCCAGCGGTTCCAGCGGCGGCGCGCTGATTAACGCCAGGGGGCAGTTGGTGGGCATCACCACCGCCTCCATGAGCAATGGTCAAAACCTGAACCTGGCCATTCCCATTACGGCGTTAACCGCACTCAAACAGGAAAGCTATCAGAGCGTTTCGGCCACCGTGTCAGCCTTTGTCAAGGAACTGAGCAACAGTTTCAAGTTGTCCAAATCCTCGGTGCGTCTCAGCCCGGGCGGCAGCACAACGGTAACCTGCTCCATTCCCGGTATCCCGTCAGGTTATTCTGTTTCCTATGAAGTATCCACCCGGAGCATCGTGCAGTGCTCCTGGGGCGAATGGGGCAACGACGACAACGTGGCCCTGACCCTGACCGGCCAGAATCTGGGAGACGTGACCGTCACAATCAGCCTGCACAACCGCAGCGACGGGTGCTGGCCCAGCGTACCATTGAAGTGGCCGTGCGCTGAGCAGCGCGGCAGAATGAAAAAAAAGGTCCCAGGGGCGCTTTGGATTATTCCAAAGCGCCCCTGGTTTTTTTATAAGGTTTTTCCGAACAGAAGACAGCGTCAGGAGGCAAACGTACCCATTTTGGTGACCGCCAGTTTCAGAGTCTGCTATCCTTCTGCAGTAATAACTGCCTCACTCTGCTCTTTCGTTACATGCCGGCCGCTAAACACAGTATTGCAATCAGAATACGTATTGCTTGCATAAACATAAGAATGCTCCCAATGATGCCCTTCCCGATGCGGTTGGTGCATCCCGCCATGTCCGCACTGCCGGACAACTGCCTGGAAAAGGGCGAACACGCTTACGAAAGCGGCTGCTGCATCAATGACGCCCCCTATGTTATCTCCGGCGGCGCCCTGAACGACGCCTACTTCAACCCGGGCAGCTATCCGGTACAATACAACGTTGCAGACAGCAACATGCTCAAAAGATATGCGCAAGCATCCGGAAAATCATTCCGATCTGATGCGGCGTGCGGCGAGTTTCACCGCCAAACTGATTGCCCTGGATCCCACTGTTCAGCAGCAGTTATCAACCGCACCCAGTTGGATGAAACCTGCGTTCTTTCCAACCGATGGACGGAGCGATGTGCCTCAGCCTCCTTCTCCTGGCGGTAGTACTGCCTCCGTGATCCTCATGGACAGAGAAAAGCCTGCCCGAGCGCACGTAGTGTGCTCAGGCAGGCTTTTGCGCGGTGTGTTTCAATTTTCCATATGCCGCCCCAAAAAAGAGGCCGCCGTTTCCGCCAACGCCCGTTCTGTTTCGCCGGCAGTCTTATCCGCCGCATCCGTAATAAACAGCACACAGCCCATAACGTCTCCCTGAGACAGGATCGGCGCAGCCAGATAAACGCGGTATTTCTCATTTCCCTCGGTCACAGACACCCCTTCGCCGCCTTCCCGGCTCTGGTAAAGCCCACGGTCCTCCAGGATTTTTTCCAATGCGACGCTGATCCGCTTTTCCAGCAGCTCACGCTTGGCGCCGCCGGCCACGGAGATCACCGTATCCCGATCCGTCACCGCCACAATGCCGCTGACGTTTTTGCTCAGCGCCTCGCAGAACTGCCCGGCTAAATCATCGATATCGCCGATCAGCGAATATTTCTTGAAAATAACTTCGCCTTCTTTGCTGGTGTAGATCTCCAACGGATCTCCTTCGCGGATGCGCATCGTGCGGCAATTTCCTTTGGAATGACAACACGACCCAAATCATCAATCCGCCGCACAATCCCTGTTGCTTTCATATTAAAACCCCTCCTGTGTTTTTCTGCTTCAGACAAGTTTTAGTATCCGCAGATTTTTCCCACCGTATGCAATTTCCCCCGTTTCCTTTCTTTGGCAAACAAGGCCGGTTGATCTTCGGCCTATTTCCCGTTTTCCCAATAAAATACGCCTGTTTTTGACGGGGATTTACAAACCGGCCATCCCAGCCTATAATAAATCCATAAACTGCACAAGCTGAAAACGCTTTGAAAAAACGGCCGAATATCCGGCACACAGCTATTTGAAGGAGGGATCCGCTATGGATGTTATCGATCGCTTTTTTTCATATGTTTCCTTTGATACCCAATCTGACGAAAACAGCACAAGCTGCCCCAGTACCGAAAAGGAAATGCGTTTGGCCGAAGCTCTGGTTCAGGAACTGCAGTCCTTAGGGCTGTCCGATGCCCGCATGGATGAGCACGGTTGTGTCTATGCCCATCTGCATGCCGCACCGGGGCAAGAAATGATACCGGCTCTGGGCTTCATTGCCCACATGGACACCTCTCCGGATGCTCCCGGCGCAAATGTCCGCCCCCGCCGTGTCCTCTATCGCGGCGGCGACCTCCTCTGGATGAGACAGGCAGCATCCTCCTCGATGCGCAAACTCTGGCGCCTTATGCAGGTCAGGAGTTGATCGTCACCGACGGAACCACCCTGCTGGGCGCCGACGACAAAGCCGGCATCGCCGAGATTGTATCCGCCGCAGCATATTTGCTGGAGCATCCGGAAATCCCCATGGTCCCATATGCATCGCTTTTACTCCCGACGAAGAAATCGGGCGCGGCACGGAGCACTTCGATCTCTCGGCTTTCGGCGCATCTGCAGCCTACACAGTAGATGGCGGAACGCTGGGTGAACTGGAATATGAGAATTTCAACGCCGCCAACGCCCACATCCATTTCACCGGCTTCAACATCCATCCCGGCGAAGCAAAAAACAAAATGCGCAATGCAATTCTGCTGGCCCAGGAATTTCTGAATTTGATGCCGCCGGCCGAAACCCCCGCCCACACCGAAGGGCGCGAAGGCTTTTTCCACGTCAACCGCATCGAGGGGCAATGAATCCGCCGCGGATCTCTATTTTCTGATCCGTGACCATGACCGCACCGCATTTGAAGCCCGCAAAGAGCAGCTTTCCCGGATGGCCTCCTATCTCAACGGCAAATACGGTTCAGACACCGCCGTACTGTATCTCCGCGACATTTATTATAATATGCGTGAGAAAATCGAACCGGAGCACATGGATTTGATCCATCGCGCCGCTGCCGCCATGGAAGCCGAGGGTGTCACGCCCCGGATCGTTCCCATCCGCGGCGGCACCGACGGCGCACAACTCTCCTGGAAGGGCCTTCCTTGCCCCAATCTCTGCACCGGCGGCGTCAATTTTCACAGTGTCCGCGAATTTATTCCCGTCCCGGCTTTAGAGACGATGGTGCGCATCCTGGTGCGCATTGCCGCCGTCCCGGACAGCAAAGAAGCATAATCACAAAACAGGAGCGCCACGATGCTGCAGTGTTTCGCGTTCTGCCGACTGCCGTAAGAAAAAAAAAGAGGGGCCACGGCCCCTCTTTACTTATCTTTTATTCGCCCATCGGTGCACCGCACTGGGGCAGAACTTACTTGAGAGGCATTTCCGCACACAGGGCAGATCTTCATCTCCGGAGCGCCAGCCGTTTCTTCTGCAACCACGCCATCGGCAGGGATCACGTCTGCTGTGGGATTTTGCGCTGCTCCTTGGCTTCTTCCAGTTCTATGATTTTCTCCTTGGCAGCCTTGATGGCAGCCACCACGTCGGCAATGGCCTCCGGGGCTTCATCCGCATGTTCGGCCATATACCATTCGCCGATGGTTTTATAATCTTTTTCGATTTCGCGCTGCTCGCTGGCGATCTGCATATTGATTTTAGCCGTATCTGCGGCCATTTTGGCCTTCTCGCCTGCGACAGACGCCACATCCTGCGCTTTCCGGGTCAGGTTGTCAAAAAATGCCATAAGAAAACTCCTTTCAATGCTCTTTAATCCGTTTCGTGCCAATTCAATCCTATTTTACCTGCAAACACCATTTGCAAATACAAATCCTTCTTTGTCCTATTGTTTTTTTCTTATTATAGCACGCCAGTTGGTCCTTTTCAACGCACCGCTGGTGAAATTCACAATTTGGTCAAACTTTCTTCATTCTCTTTGTCCCAAATAGCTGCCCTTTTTTCTATTTTATGCTATACTACTGAAAACAGGCACAAAAGAGGAGCGGCGTGCCGCCTGCTTTGGCGCGCTCCGCTTCCAACCGTACAGAAAGGAGCCCCGACCATGTCGCAAATTACCGACTTCTACTTCCCATCCAGCGCCGGCCTGTGCCCGATCCACGCCAGGCAATGGCTGCCGGACCATGCTCCCTATGCCGGCGTCGTTCAGCTGCTGCACGGCATTGCCGAACATATCGGGCGCTACGATGCCTTCGCCCGTTTTCTGAATCGCCATGGCTATATTGTCGTCGGCAACGACCATCTGGAGCCACGGCGCCTCCATATCCTCGCCGGAAAACCTGGGCTATTTTGCTGACCGCGACGGGTGGATGCATGTGAGCAATGACACCCGTACCCTGCAGATCATGACGGAGCGTCAGTTCCCGGGTCTGCCCTATGTTCTGTTCGGTCACAGCATGGGTTCTTTTCTCACCCGCACCTATTTAATCCGCTTTCCCGGCACGGTTTCCGCCGCTGTGCTCTGCGGCACCGGCCAGATGCGCAGGGCCACTCTGGCCGCAGGACGTGCCGCCGCAGCCGCCGAAGCCCTGCGGTTGGGGCGGCATGGCAGAAGCCCGCTGCTTTCAATGCTGGCCATCGGCTCTTATAACCGCGCGTTCCGCCCCAACCGCACGCCCTTTGACTGGCTCAGCACCAGCGAAGAAACCGTAGACGCTTACCTTGCCGATCCTCTGTGCGGATTTGACATCACGACAGGGCTGTTCCTCGACCTGATGGATGGCATAGCTTTCATTCGAAACGAAGCCAATCTGGCCCGAATGAATCCTGCCACACCCGTATATTTTATTGCCGGCGGACTGGACGGCGTGGGCGAAAACGGCGCCGGCGTCCGGCGCTTACCTCAGTTTCCGAAAGGCCGGTATGCGCCATCTGGACATCCGCATCTATCCGGGGATGCGCCATGAAATCCTCAACGAAACCGCCCGGTCGCTGGTATATGAGGATGTGCTTTCCTGGCTGCAGCAAAGGAGGTTCACAATGATGGATTGGGATACGCTCAAAGCGGCCTGCGCACAGTGTCATAACTGCACCTTGGGCGAAACACGGCACAATGTAGTGTTCGGCGTAGGCGATGAACACGCCGAAGTCATGTTCATCGGCGAAGGCCCCGGTGAAAATGAAGATCTGCAGGGTGAACCTTTTGTGGGGGCTGCCGGCCATCTGCTGGACGATATGCTGGAAATCATCGGGCTGCACCGCAGCCAGGTGTACATTGCCAATATTGTCAAATGCCGCCCGCCCCACAACCGTGATCCTCTGAACACCGAGCAGGACGCCTGTATTGCTTATCTGCGCGCCCAGGTCGCCCTGATCCAACCGAAAATCATCGTATGCCTGGGCCGTATCGCCGCCATGCGGCTGATCCGCTCCAATTTCAAAATTACCCGGGAGCACGGCCAATGGACGGAAAAGGGCGGCGTGCAGATGATGGCTATTTATCACCCCTCCGCCCTGCTGCGGGACCCTGACAAACGGCCGGATACCTTTGAAGACCTGAAGGCCCTGCAACGGCAGATCCACGCCATCTGCACCCATACGCATTGCCAAACACCGGGTGCAGGACAGCCCTCTGCCTAAAGAAATATCCCCAAAAGGAAAACTCTGCGGCGCTGAATCGCCTCAGTTTGTTCGGGCAGGGCAGAAAATACCCTGAGCCGGAAATACCAATTTTTAAGCGGAGTGGCGCAGCGTAAGCGGCGCCACTCCAGTTTTTAACTGAATGTGCTCATGATGATCGAAAGAGATGAACTGATCAATAAGTCCTCTGGTCTTCCCATACGGTGAATAAAGTTATCGCAGCCGCTTCTGGATACATGCAAGAACTGACGTACGACTGACATGGGTTAAATTCGTTTGTGCAAGCGTATCACTTCATACTTCAAGCCCGGCCTGACCGCCTTTCTGCAAACTGCAGAAAAATCCTGCAGCAGCTGATTCTCCATCCATAATCCTTCGCGTTCCTTACTTCGCTTTGATGCTGCCTGTTCTTTGTTATACCACGTAACCCAATTCATAATTTGCTTTTCTACTTATTGAAAGTAGTCTGCTATTTTCTGTCAGGTTCTTTCCATGTTCCGTATTGCTGCAATCTCTGGCTCCAGCGCTTTCATTTCTGTCCATCTCCTTTTCCCCATGTTAAACCCCTGTGTAGTTTACGTTTCTACACAGGGGCTCATCTATTGTCCATTTCCGCTGGGGCAGTTCAATGCCCCAGGGCCTTCTTGTGTTATTCTTTTATCCTTTCGCGCGAGCCGCTCTTCTTACGCTTTTTGACACATTCGGTCAACAAATACTCAATCTGGCCGTTGATGGATCGGAAATCATCCTCCGCCCAAGCGGACAGATCCTCCACAACTGCGGAGAAATGCGCAGAAGGAGCTGCTTCTTCCCCTTTTCCTTCTGTTCCAAAGCCGCTCCCCTCCCCTCGTAAACAGTGTATCAGCTTTTCAGTGTTTTGGCAAACCCTTCCGCCCTGCGCTGTACACTTAATAAAGCGAGCCGGAGTTGACGACGGGTTGCGCATCCTTGTTTCCGCACAGCACCACCAGGAGATTTGAAATCATAGCGGCCTTGCGCTCCTCATCCAGTTCGACGACCTGCTCTTCACCCAGTTTTCCAGCGCCATGGTCACCATGCCCACCGCACCGTCCACAATCATCTTGCGGGCGTCGATGATCGCCGCGGCCTGCTGGCGCTGCAGCATTGCTGCTGCAATCTCCGGCGCGTAAGCCAGGTGGGTGATGCGTGCCTCTAATACTTCCAAGCCCGCCAGCTCCACCTTGCTCTGGATCTCCGTTTTCAGCCGCTCCGCCACTTCCTGACTGCTGCCGCGCAGCGACAGTTCGTCTCCTTCCTCAGAAACGTCATAAGGATACAGCCGAACGATGTTGCGCAGCGCGGAATCGGCCTGAATGGACAGAAAATCCATATAATTGTCCACACTGAACACCGCCTTTGCCGTGTTCACCACCCGCCAGATAACCACAATACCAATCTCAATGGGATTCCCCATAGCGTCATTGATTTTCTGTTTGCCATTGTCCAGCGTAATCGCTTTCAGCGAAATGGCTTTGCCGGAAGCCCGGTCACCTTTCTTCTGCACCTTCCCGCCGGATACCTTTCCAGCAGCCTGTTCTGCGGCGTCCTGCATGTTCATTACTGTGGGATTGACTGCGGTGCAAAACGGATTGACAAAATAGAACCCGGCTCCTTTGAGCGTCCCATAATATTTTCCGAACAGCGTCAACACCAATGCTTCATTGGGTTTGACCACTTTCAAGCCACACAAAAGAACGAGGCCAACGATGGGCATTGCGATCCCCAATCCGATTGCCGCGCCACCCCAGCACCGCGGCACCGGGCCGCCAGGACTCCCCCATCTGCACTGCACCGAAAATAATCAGCGGCACACATGCCACCAACAGTATAACCCCCAGAATCAACAGCGGCACACCATATTGCCCGCCGCCGATGTTTTTTTCTCCTCGTAGATCGTTCCCTTTTGTTCGTTCATGGCAATACTCTTCCTTTCTGTAAAGCCTTCTCGGTCCTTACGCATCCATCCATTTTACCGCTGTGCCATACGCCAGCACCTCAGCGGCGCCCTGCATAATGGCGGAGGTCGTATAGCGCATGGAGACGACAGCATCCGCGCCCATACTCTCTGCCGCACGGATCATGCGCTCCAATGCGATATCGCGCGCTTTATCCATCATTTCTGTGTAAGACGTCAGCTCGCCGCCCACCAGCTGCTTCAAGCCCTGTGTGATATCGCGGCCCACGTTTTTGCACTGAATTGTGCTGCCCTGGGCAAGGCCCAAAATTTCATACGATTTGCCCGCTATCTGTTCTGTTGTTGTGACCAACATGGATTATCCTCTCCTTCTTTGTTTTATCTATATTATTTTGATATCATAATAATAGTATCACGAAAGAAATTCCCTGTCAAGCGCTTCCTGAAAACAAAAAAACCACGGCGCTGCCAATGGCAGCGCCGTGGTTTTCCAGGGAATTCGTATGTATTTTCTGTCCACACCGGTACCCGCTTCAGCCCCGCAGCGCCTGATCGATGTCGGCGATCAGGTCACCGGCATCTTCCAGTCCACAGGACATGCGCACCAGATCTGCACCGACACCAGCGGCCGCAAGCTGCGCGTCGCTCATCTGTCGGTGTGTGGTCGAGGCCGGGTGCAGGCAGCAGGTGCGAGCGTCGGCCACATGAGTCTCGATGGCCGCCAGCTTCCAGCCGGCCCATAAAGCCTCCGCCGCTTTCCGCCCGCCTTTGACGCCGAAAGACACCACTCCACAGGAGCCGTTCGGCAGATACTTTTCCGCCAGAGCATGGTATTTGTCACCCAAGAGGCCTGGATAGGTGACCCAGGCAATATCGCTGTGGCCGCTCAAAAACTCGGCCACAGCCTGGGCATTTTCGCAATGCCGCTTCATCCGCACATGAAGGCTCTCAGGCCAAGATTCAGGAGAAACGCATGCTGGGGGACTGAATACAGCCGAAATCACGCATCAGCTGCGCCGTAGCCTTGGTGATAAAGGCCCCTTCCTTTCCGAATTTTTCGGCGTAGGTAATACCGTGATAGCTCTCATCCGGCGTGCACAAGCCTGGAAATTTGTCGGCATAGGCCATCCAGTCAAAGCGTCCGCTGTCCACAATGGCACCACCCACAGCAGCGCCGTGGCCATCCATATACTTCGTTGTAGAATGGGTTACAATATCTGCACCCCAGTCAAAGGGGCGGCAGTTGACCGGGGGTGGCAAAGGTGTTGTCCACGATCAAAAGGCACGCCGTGGGCGTGAGCCGCTGCGGCAAACTTTTCGATGTCCAGCACCGTCAGCGCAGGGTTTGCAATGGTTTCGCCGAACACGGCGCGGGTGTTGTCCCGAAAGGCTGCGTTCAATTCTTCTGTCGTGCAGTCGGGAGAGACAAAAGTCACCTCGACGCCCATTTTGCGCATAGTCACATCGATCAGATTGAACGTGCCGCCGTAAATCGAAGAAGACGCCACAATGTGCTCCCCACAGGTGCAAATATTAAACAGAGCCAGGAAATTTGCCGCCTGACCGGAGGAGGTCAGCATTGCCGCCGTGCCCCCTTCCAGCTCCGCCAGCTTCGCCGCCACGGCGTCATTGGTCGGATTCTGCAGCCGAGTGTAAAATAGCCGCTCGCTTCCAAATCAAAGAGTTTCCCCATGGCCTCGGCGTTTTCATATCGGAATGTGGTGCTTTGCACGATCGGGATCTGCCGCGGCTCTCCGTTTCCCGGCGTATAGCCTCCCTGCACGCAAATCGTATTGATGTGTTTCATTCTGGATCGTTCCTTTCCTGCGCCCGCAGCGCTTTTTCTGTTCTGTTGCCCCCATCCGGAGGCAGTCTGGTTCTTTGTCTGCTTTTTTATTCACGCACTGAACTCCACCGTAATCCCATCCGGATCAGACACGATAAAGTGCCGGGGCTTGGGCGGATGATCAACGATCTCCGAAGGCTCATACCCCAGCTCAGCCGCTTTTTGCCGCAGTCCTTCCAAACTGCCCTCCGCGGCAAAGCTCACCACCAGCCCCGGGTGCAGACATGCTCTGCATCCGGGATCGCGACCAGCTCCAGCATCGTCTCCCCAGCGCCGTTAGCCAGAAAAGCAATCTCACCCGGTCGGGCCGGAATCGCCGCATCACCTGCAGCTGCGCCAACTCCTGATAAAAAGTCAGGGATCGCTCCAAATCCCGTACCATCACTGTGATGTAACCCAATTTCATACCGTATCCCTCCGTCGTTCCAAGTATCTCTGCCGAATCGCTCCGCTGTGCCGACTGTCTATCCGTGCAGCGGAGCGTTGATTTCTACGCGGCCGTAATAGGATTCGCCGCCCTCCACGGAGATCTGCACCGCTTGGACGTCGCCCAATCCGCATAGGGATTTTACCACTGAGTATAGCACATCCTCCTGCTCCTGTATGGTCTGCGGCACATTTTTCAAAAAAAAATCTTCAGAAAAAGTGACATAACATATGCCCTCATCCATACGCACGGAACGCACCTGCACACCTTCCGGCAGCAGCGGCAGCAACGCCTCTGTCTCCGGGCCGCTCAGCAGCGCAGACAGCACCGCCTCAGCCCGGGTCTGTCCCTCGGCCAGCTGCAGTGTGCGCGTCTCCGCCGCCAACTCTCCCGTGGCTGCACTGTAAAAATACAACCGTGCGCGCAGTGTGCGCGCTTCATTGTCCATCCAGCTCAGCAGGAGATCCTCCGCCGTCATCGACTGCCGTTCGCGGTAAGGCAGCGCCTGCCCCTGGGCCAGCACGCTGACACGCTCCACCTCCGGCAGCTGGCTCAGCGTCAGCGCGATGCAGGCATCGGCCAGCGTCAGATCCATTCCGGACAAACGGGTATACTCTGCAGACAGATTCACGACCGCGACACCGCCGTCAATCGTCACATCCAAAACCTGCGTCCCCTCCGGCAGGGGGCTGACGCCTCCTTCCTGGGTTCCTTCCAGCATTCGGCGCAGCAATGCAGAAGCAATGCGCTCCGCACTTTCTCCTTCCGCTCTGGTTTCCACAGCGCATACTGCGTCCGCACCGCCGGATTGGGCCAGTTCCGTGCGGTAATACACGCTGTACAGCGCGCCATCCTGAACCGAAGGCGCACCGCAGGCACAGAGCGACAGCATTCCAGCCAGTGCAAGCGCAAGCACATGCTGTTTCATGGGGCATCCTCCTCCCGCCACAGAGGCAGCGTCAGCACAAACACTGTCCCGCCGCCCGGGCGCGCCCGGGCGGTCACGCTGCCGCCCCACCGGGCCGCGGTATCGTGCACGATGGACAGCCCCAGCCCCGTTCCGCCCGCAGCGCGGGAACGAGCCTTGTCCACCCGGTAAAAGCGCTCGAATACCTTCGGCAAATCTTCCTCCGGGATACCGATGCCGTCATCGGCCACCTCAATCTGCGCCGTCTCTCCAGTGCGGCGCAGTGTGATCTCCACAAAGCCGCCGGGCTGGTTGTACTTGATGGCATTTTCCGTCAGATTGTACACCATCTGATAAAGATCGTCCTCCGCGCCGCGCACCGTGCACGCATCCTGCAAACGCACATTCAGCACCACACCACGCTCCTCCGCCAGCAGCCGGAGCATATGTACTACCCGCTCCACCACCGGTTCCGCCGCCACCGCGCTGCCCGGCCGGGGCGGCTCCCCGTCCAGCTTTGTCAGGTGCAGCAGCTCTTCGGTAATGCGCTGGAGGCGCTCCGACTCACTGCGGATGTCTCCACAAACTCACGCACTGTGGCCTCGTCAATCTCCTCGGTCTGCAAAATGGAATCCGAGAGCAGCCGGATGGATGCCAGGGGCGTTTTCAACTCGTGGGACGCATCCGCCACAAAACGGCGGCGGGCATTTTTCCGTCACCTGCAGCCGGTCTGTCAAACTATCAAACTCCCGTGCCAGAGCAGCGATCTCGTCGTGCCCTCCACGGCGGTACGGTGATTGTAGTCGCCCCGGCGCACAATGCGGATGGCTGAAAGCAGCTCCCCAAAGCGTGCCGTCAGCAACTTGGAAAGCACCAGACTGATGAGCAATACCGCAAGTCCCGTTACCAGGGATATGTTGCGCAGGTTTTGCTGCAATCCACCCAGCAGTTCCGCCTGCTCCGTATCGTACTCATAGGCATACACCGCGCCGATGATCTGTCCCCGGTACACCACCGGCGAAGCAGCCCGGCTGCGGAAGGCCCCATCCTCATAGCGGGGTGAAACGCATCATAGCCGCCCAACGCCTCAGTAATTTCCGTATAGAGCGCATAGCGCCCCACGGCGCCGCCGGTTTCCCGGTCATCATAAAGCACCATTCCGTCTGCATCCGTCACCAGCACGCGGGATACCGCAGCCTCTTCCGCCACAGTCATAGCCTGGGCCACGTTTTTTCCGTCAGCACGTCCAACCCCCGACAGGGCCGACACCATCACCGAAACGCTGCTCTGCATGGTGGTCTGTTTGGAACGGAACACCATATTTCTGCGACACCACCAGCGGGTAGGTGTTCAGCCCAGCACGGCGATGATGATAAGAATATAACTGAGCGCCATGCGCAGCTGCAGGCTGCCGCTTTTACCCCTTAAAATAGTAGCCCACTCCCATTTTGTCAGAATATACTCCGGCTGGGCCGGGTTTTCCTCAATCTTTTCCCGCAGCCGGCGCATGCACGTCCACCGTCCGGAAATCGCCCTGATATTCATAGCCCCATACCACGTTCATCAGCACTTCACGGCTGTAGACCCGGCGGGGGTGCTTCATCAAAAGTTCCAGCAGATCGTATTCCTTGGCCGTCAGTTCCACCCGCGTTTCGCCCCGGCGCACCACGTGCTCCCGCTGATCAGCGTCAGTGCACCCACAGTAATCTCTTCGCTTTTTCCTGTCTCCCGGAGCCGGGCGCGCTTGAGCAGCGCCTTTGCCGGGCCTTCAGTTTCAGAATATTGAAAGGCTTTGTCATATAGTCGTCCGCCCCACAGTCAAAAGCCCATCAGTTTGTCCGTATCTTCGCCTTTGGCCGTGAGCATGATGATAGGCACATCGGAGAACTCCCGGATGCGCATGCAGGCTTCAGCCCATCGATCTGGGGCATCATCACATCAGAATAATGAGATCATATTCCCGCTGCGGGCCAGCTCACGGCGGCGCTGCCATCGTAGACCCCTTCCACCTGATAGCCTTCATGCTCAGATTAAATTTGATGCCCTTAACGAGCAGTTTTCGTCATCCACCACTAAAATTTTCACTCCCGCAGCCTCCTCCACCGTGATCACGTCCTGAGATCACCATAAATTCCTTCGCCGATGCCCTCCACCAGCATCAAATCTTCTTTCTTTGAAAAAAGCGCCGTGCGTACTGCGGTATTCTACGATACGTCAGCCAGCACCTCGGCCCGATACCGAGCAGCGTATCCAGCGCCGCAGCATCAGCCATATTGATGTTCAGCAGGTTTTTCTGCCGAGGCTGGGAGGCTCTTCTTCAGAACCGACGCCGGAGGCATTTCCTCACCGCCGCTCTCATCGTCTCATTGCGCACCACATATTCCGCGCCGCCGCTGCGCTGCGCGAGCTAAAATGGCTCCGGTAAGCAACAGAATACCAGCGTCATCGCCAAGAAGCGCTACTGTTTCGTTACTTTCTCCGACACTTTCACGGATTTGCGCTCTCCCTTCCATCTTTGCTATAATGCTACATATATTATGTCGTTTTTGCCTTATTTTGTCGCTGCTCAGAGCGGCTGTACAACAATGGCATAACACAAATAATGGGAGATTAGAATGAAAAAACAGGATTTCTTTCATTTTTTTTGGCGCCGCCGTGCTCGTCGGCCTGCTGTGTCCTGCCGCCCTGGCCGCGCCGGAGGGAGAGATTCCTTTGAAGCCCTGACCGTTTCCCGCCAAAACCGCCCCTGCTGGTGGACGGCGACACCGGACAATGCTGCTGGATCAAAATTCCCACAAAGAGCTGTACCCTGCCAGCATCGCCAAATGTGAGCGACGCTTCTGGTGCTGCAGGCCGTCGACAAGGGCAATTGACACTGGATCAAACCATCACCGCTTCCCAGGCGCCATTGACATGCTCACGGCGGATTCCAGCACCGCCGGCATCAAAGTGGGCGAACAGCTCACCGTGGAACAGCTGCTCTACAAGCGTGATCCAGTCTGCCAACGAAGCCTGCTACATCCTGGCCGAAACCGTTTCCGGCAGCGTGGACGCCTTCGTGGAGGACATGAATGAAGAGGCAGCGCGCTGGGCTGCGAAAACACCCATTTGTAAACCCTGCTGCGGCCTGCAGGACGCCATTCATTACACCTCCGCCTGGGACATTTTACCTCATCATCAAAGGAAGCCATGAAATATTCCCACGTTCATGACTCTAACCCCTGCACCAAATACACCCTGCCGGCCCCGCAATCTCTCCGAGCAGCGGGTGTTCCACCACAAACTATCTTCTCGACGGCTGGCGCGCCAGGCTATATCTATCCATACGCCAAAGGGTATCAAAACCAGCCACACCAGCGACGCAGGCTGTTGCCTTGTGTCTTACGCGGAAAAAGGGCGAGCGCAGCCTGATCAGCGTGGTGCTGGGTGCGCAGGCTGTGACCTGAACAGGAAAACCGACTACCAGAGTTTTCGGAAACCAAGCGCATGTTTGAATGGGGTTTTAACAGTTTTAAGCGCACCACAGTCCTCGACCGCTGATCTGGTGTCTCAAATACCCGTGACACTCTCCGCAAAACAAATTATGTCTCCGTTCATCAAAGAAGACGTCGAAGTCCCTGCCCTCAATTTGACGGCAGAGGACCTCACCCAAACGGTCAAGCTGGACGCCGAATCGGTAGAGGCTCCGTGACCACGGCAAAAAACTGGGCACAGTCACGGTTACAGACAGCAGCGGAACCGTGTATGCCACCGCTGACCTGGTGGCCGCCAATGAGATCCCAGTTTCCCAGATTCTCTTGGTGCTCACAAGATCCAAGTGCTGTTCGCCAATCCTTTGGTGAAAATCCTGCAGCAGTCGTGATCCTGGTGCTGATCATCCTGGCTGTAATCTCCCATTTTGCGCCGCCGTCCCAAGCGCTACCGCGGCGGGCAGGCTACCGCACCCGCCACCGCAACCGCAGTTATCACGGCCGCCGGCGCTGAATGGAAAAACGGAAAGTAAAACCGTCTCTGCGTATTTCATACGCAGAGACGGTTCAGAAGTGCGCTTTATCCACCAGGAACATGGAGAGAGGCTCCAAACGTAATCAACATCAGGGCAATGATCGACAGAATGAAATAAAATTTACAATCCATTTGAACATACTTTCCATCTTGATCTTTGCCACCGCCACCGACGAACAGATTGCAACCGTATGGCGGCGAGCACAAACCGATCGCCAGGTTGACGGACATGATAACGCCGAACTGGATGGATCGATGCTTAAGGGTCTGTACTGTGGGCAGCAACAGGCGCCATGACGATAATGTGGCACCGTGTCGAGGAACAGTCGATGACCAGCAAAATCGCGCATTGATCAACTGACAAAATGATGATCGGATTCTCCGACACCGTGGTCAGGAAATGCGAAATCATCTGCGGCACCTGCTCAAAGGTCATAAAGGTGGAAAACACCGTGGAATACCCCAGCAGGAACGACGTGACGCCATTGAGCACAGAAGCGGCCAAAAGGTCTGGAACGAGTTCCTTTTGCCCATTTCCTCGTAAATGAATACACTGGCAAAATGGAGTACCACCTGGACGCAGGCCGCTTCGGTAGGTGTAAAATACCGGAATAAATACCGCCCAGAATAATCACCGACAACAGCGCCCAGAAACCGCTGTCCTTAAAGGTTTCCAGATCATGTGCAGGCGTTCTTGCCCCACAATGGCCGCAAAGCACACCACCGTGGTGGCATACGGCACATCGTAGCCTTTTTCTTCATTTCGGGGATCATCATGCCGCCGATGGCAGAGGTGGTGGCCAT
>VOFH01001011.1_pt1 | contig 46001 bp, 80 predicted proteins | sample 5384091 | NCBI WGS metagenome assembly VOFH01 (sample SAMN12384727, study PRJNA508395) | human gut metagenome | isolation source: healthy gut G | host: Homo sapiens
AATGAGAAGTTGTTTTCAGCATTAGCAACTGCTGAGTTCAAAACCTTGTAAATATCTTCAGTAGAAGTGTTAGGTAGGAACTTCAAAATTGCGTATGCTTCGTTAACGCTCTTACGACGAATTGTGTCAAGAACTAGGCGTGCCTTTACGTGGGGCAACGCGAACGATCTTGGCTGTCGCGCGAGCTGAAGTAATTTGTTCAGCCATTTTTCAATTTCCTCCTTTTTTTTTTACCGGTCTTCTTATCATCAGCCTTGTGGCCTTTGAATGTACGTGTTGGTACGAATTCGCCCAACTTATGACCAACCATGTCTTCTTGTACAAAAACCGGAACGTGTTTGCGACCATCATAAACGGCAATTGTAAAGCCGATGAAGCTTGGGAAGATTGTTGAACGACGTGACCAAGTCTTGATCACTGACTTCTTTTCAGAATCCGCTTGCGCTTCAATCTTCTTAAGCAAGTGTGGGTCCGCAAATGGTCCCTTTTTAAACTACGAGCCATTAGTTGTCTCCTTTCCTTTACTTACTTCTTACGACCGCGAACGATGAACTTCGTTGAAGCCTTCTTCTTGTCGCGAGTCTTCTTACCACAGTCTTCTTACCCCATGGTGACATAGGACTTGGACGACCAACAGGTGCTTTACCTTCACCACCACCGTGTGGGTGATCGTTAGGGTTCATAACTGATCCACGAATTGTGGACGCTTTCCACGCCAACGGTTACGACCAGCCTTACCCCAGTTAATTAATGAGTGTTCAGCGTTACCAACTGAACCGATTGTTGCACGGCAAGTTGATAAGATTCAAACGAACTTCGCCTTTGAAGTCAAACGAACGATGACATACTTGCCATCTTTACCAAGAATTTGTGCAACAGTTCCTGCACTTCTTACATTGCCAATTGACCACCTTTACCAGGCTTCAATTCACAGTACCAACTTTTTAGACCTTTAGGTGCTAAGATGTAAGCTTTAATACCGTCAGTGTAGTGAAGAAGAGCGATGTTAGCAGTTCTGTTTGGATCATATTCAATAGCCTTAACAACTGCTTTTACATCATCCTTATTACGCTTGAAGTCAATGATACGGTATTTTTGTTTGTGACCACCACCACGGTGTCTAACAGTAATATGACCGTATGAGTTACGACCAGCAGTATGACTTTGAGATTCAAGTAAAGTCTTTTCAGGCTTTTTCTTGGTAATTTCAGCAAAGTCGGAAGAAGTCATATTACGTCTGCCGTTTGTAGTTGGCTTATATTTGATAATTGCCAATTGACTGACCTCCTATTTACTAATTTTCTTTATTATCATTGAAGATCTTAATATCATTAGAATCTTCAGTTAAAGTAACGATTGCTTTTCTACGACGAGCAGTCTTACCAGTGTAACGACCAACTCTCTTTTCTTTACCGCGAACGTTCATAATGTTAACATTCTTAACTTTTACATCAAAAATTTCTTCAACAGCATTACGAACTTGAGTCTTGGTAGCTGATACAAGCACATCAAAAGTATACTTCTTATCATCCATTAAATTCATGGATTTTTCGGTAACTACAGGCCGTAAGATGATATCACGTGCATCCATTATGCCAAAACCTCCTCAATTCTCTTAATAGCGTCTTGAGTTAATACAAGTTTTTGGTAGTCAACCGCATCAACAACATTTAAGCCATTAACAGGTACAACTTTCACTTTTTTTGGAAGGTTTTACCTGATAATTGAACATTCTTATCATCAGACACAACTAAAACCTTACCAGAAACATTAGCATTATCTAAGATAGCCTTTAATTCTTTAGTCTTAGGTGCTTCTAAAGTTAATTGATCAAGAATGATTAAATCTTTGTCAGCAACTTTTTGGGAAAGAACTGACTTCATAGCTAAACGACGTGCTTTACGAGGCATGTCCATCTTGTATGAACGAGGAGTTGGACCAAATACAGTACCACCACCACGCCATTGTGGAGCTCTAATAGAACCTTACGAGCACGACCAGTACCTTTTCGTCTCCAAGGTTTCTTACCACCGCCACGAACAGCTGATCTGTTCTTTACAGCAGAAGTGCCTTGACGCTTACCAGCTCTTTGTCTAATGATTGCATCGAAAACAACACTTTCATTAGGTTCAATACCGAAGATTTCTTCATTTAAATCTACATTACCTGCAGACTTACCTTTTTGATCGATAATTTCTAAATTAGCCATTATAGTCCTCCTTCCTATTTAGCAGCTTTAGCAGCAGATTTTACAAAAATTAATGAGTTCTTTGCACCTGGAACATTACCCTTGATTAAAAGTACGTTCTTTTCAGGCACAACTTTTCAATTACTAAGTTTTTGTACGGTAACTTTCTTGCCACCCATGTGACCAGGTAACTTCTTACCCTTAGGTACACGGTTAATGATTGAACCCATTGAACCTGGGATTCTGTGGTATCTAGAACCGTGGGTTTCTGGACCTCTTGATTGGCCCCAACGCTTGATGTTACCTGGAGTACCATGACCTCTTGTATTTCCAGTAACGTCAACTACGTCACCTTCACTAAAGGAGTCCACCTTGATTTCTGAGCCGACTTCGTAATCCTTAAGCTCGACATCGCGGATTTCCCGAATGAAGCGCTTAGGTGAAGTCTTTGCTTTTGCAGCATGACCTTTGGCAGGTTTGTTGCTCAATACTTCACGCATGTCTTGGTAACCTACTTGAACTGCTTCGTAACCGTCTGATTCGTTAGTTTTAACTTGTAAAACAACGTTGGGGGTTGCTTCAATAACAGTTACAGGAACCAAAATACCGTTTTTTTAGTGAAGATTTGAGTCATACCGACCTTTCTTCCTAAGATTCCTTTGGTCATGATTACACCTCCATATATGTTTTAAATTATAATTTAATCTCGATATCAACGCCGCTTGGTAAATCAAGCTTCATTAATGAATCAACAGTCTTAGGTGTTGGATTCAAAATATCAATTAAACGCTTATGTGTACGGATTTCAAATTGTTCACGTGAATCTTTGTTCTTGTGTGGTGAACGTAAAACAGTGAATAAAGTTCTTTCCGTAGGTAGTGGAACAGGACCAGAAATTTGTGCTCCAGTTCTTTCAGCGGTAGCTACAATTTTAGCAGCTGATTCATCGAGAATACCATGTTCGTATGACTTTAATCTAATACGAATTTGTTGACTTGCCATCTAATAACCTCCTTCGTCTTCTTTAAAAGATGACTAGCTCGGCAAAAAATTACCGACTCACCTCTGTGGCAATGCAGCCTGGTGTGCCGCAACCTTTTGCGTCAAAGCATTGCTTTTTGTGCGCGGGGTATACCCCTCAATATTTTCGCACGTTTACTATTGTACTTTGTCTTTCCTTAAATATCAAGCTTTCTCAGCATTTATTTTATTTTTTTATAAAAAAAGAGATATCAAATGATATCTCTTTTTCAAACTCTCTATTTATAAATTATTCAGCGTCTTCTCCACCACGTTTTTTTGATGATTTCAGCTTGAATAGATTTAGGAGTTGGTGAGTAGTGGTCAAATACCATTGTAAACGTACCACGACCTTGAGTTGATGAACGCAAAGTAGTTGCGTAACCAAACATTTCTGAAAGTGGAACAAATGAGTTGATTACTTTAGCACCTGCTCTGTCTTCCATACCTTCCATAGAACCACGACGTGCTGTAATTGATCCCATTACATCACCTAAGTATTCTTCTGGAGTGGTTACTTGAACTTTCATGATAGGTTCAAGAATAACGGCGCCAGCCTTAGCAGCAGCATTTCTCAAAGCAAGAGAAGCAGCAACCTTGAAAGCAGCTTCTGATGAGTCGACTTCGTGGTAACTACCATCGTACAACTTAGCCTTAACATCAATTAATGGGTAACCTGCAAGAACACCATTCTTCATAGCTTCTTGTAAACCTTGGTCAACTGAAGGAATAAATTCACGTGGAACCACACCACCGACGATAGCATTTTCGAATTCGAATCCTTTACCTTCTTCATTTGGAGTAAATTCAATCCAAACATCACCAAACTGACCTTTACCACCAGATTGACGAACGAACTTACCTTGTGCTTTAGCTTCCTTAGTAAAGGTTTCACGGTAAGCAACTTGAGGTTCACCAATAGTTGCTTCAACGTTAAATTCACGCTTCATACGTTCAACCATGATGTCTAAGTGTAATTCACCCATACCTGAAATCAAAGTTTGACCAGTTTCAGGGTTAGTTTCAACACGGAATGTTGGATCTTCTTCAGTAAGCTTTTTGTAAAGCAACATCCATCTTATCACGGTCAGCTTTTGACTTAGGTTCAACAGATACTTGAATAACTGGATCTGGAACTTGTAAACTTTCCAAAATAAGTGGGTGATCTGGATCAGTTAAAGAATCACCAGTAGTAGTGTTCTTCAAACCAATAGCACCAGCAATATCACCTGAGAATACTTCAGGAATTTCAGTTCTTGAGTTAGCGTGCATTTGAAGTAAACGTCCAACACGTTCACGAGCATTCTTTGATGCATTCAATACGTAAGAACCAGATTGAAGTGAACCAGTGTAAACACGGATGAAAGTTAAACGACCAACAAATGGATCTGTTGCAATCTTAAATGCTAAAGCTGCAAATGGTTTCTTATCGTCAGCCATAAGTTCAACTTCGTCACCAGTCTTAGGATCATGAGCAACGGGTTTTACGTCAAGTGGTGATGGTAGGTAATCAATAACACCATCAAGCATCATTTGAACACCCTTGTTCTTAAATGCTGAACCAGCATAAACTGGGAAGAATTCCAAGTTCAAAGTAGCTTTACGGATAGCTGCTTTTAATTCATCATTAGAAATTTCTTCACCGCCAAGGTACTTGTCCATAATGCCGTCATCAACATCAGCAACAGCTTCAATTAATTCGTTACGACGCTTTAAAGCCTCTTCCTTGTATTCATCAGGAACAGGAATAGTATCCCATTTTGAACCAAGCTTATCTTCATCGTAAACATCAGCTACCATATTGATTAAGTCAATAACACCTTCAAAGGTATCTGCTGAACCAATAGGCATTTGAACAGCATGTGCGTTTGCGTTTAAGCGTTCGTGCAATGACTTAACAGATTTATCAAAGTCAGCACCAATCTTATCCATCTTGTTAACGAAAACAATACGAGGAACGCCGTAAGTTTCAGCTTGACGCCAAACATTTTCAGTTTGTGGTTCAACACCAGCTTGAGCATCAAGAACAGTTACCGCACCATCAAGAACACGAAGGGAACGTTCTACTTCGATAGTAAAGTCAACGTGTCCTGGGGTATCAATGATGTTAATTCGGTAATCCTTCCATTGAGCAGTAGTAGCTGCGGAAGTAATAGTGATACCACGTTCTTGCTCTTGCTCCATCCAGTCCATTTGTGACGCACCTTCGTGAGTTTCACCGATTTTGTGGATTTTACCAGTGTAGTACAAAATACGTTCAGTAGTGGTAGTTTTACCGGCATCGACGTGAGCCATGATACCAATGTTACGTGTCTTATCCAAAGGGAATTCACGTTTGTTAGCCATAAGATTAATCTCCTTTTACAAACTAACGATTAGAAGCGGTAGTGAGCAAATGCACGGTTTTGCTTCTGCCATTCTGTGGACGTCTTCACGTTTCTTAACTGCTGAACCAGTATTGTTAGCAGCATCCATAATTTCGTTTGCAAGACGTTCATCCATAGTATGTTCATTACGTAAACGAGCGTAAGAAACAAGCCATCTTAAGCCGAGAGTAATTCTTCTTTCTGGGCGAACTTCAACTGGGATTTGGTAGTTAGAACCACCGATACGGCGAGCTTTAACTTCCAAAACTGGCATAACATTGTTCATTGCTTCTTCAAAAACTTCAACTGGTTCTTTACCAGTCTTATCTTGAATAATACCAAAAGCATCATAAAGAATTGAAGATGCCTTTTGCTTTCTTACCATCAATCATTAAGTGGTTAATTAATTTAGTAACCAATTTAGAGTTGTAAACTGGATCTGCTAAAACATCTCTTAGCAACATTACCTTTTCTAGGCATTAGTAGTCCCTCCTATTTAACTGTTTTAACCTTTCTTAGCACCGTACTTAGAACGGCCTTGTTTTCTACCATCAACACCTGCAGTATCCAAAGCACCACGAATGATGTGGTAACGAACACCAGGAAGGTCCTTTACACGACCACCACGGATTAATACAACGCTGTGTTCTTGTAAGTTGTGACCGATACCTGGAATGTACGCAGTTACTTCGATTAAGTTAGATAAACGTACACGGGCATATTTACGTAACGCTGAGTTAGGCTTTTTTAGGTGTCATAGTACCTACACGAGTTGCAACACCACGCATTTGAGGTGCTGGATTATAGTTCATCTTTTTCTTCATGCTGTTGTAAGCATAGTTTAAAGCTGGTGAATCAGATTTAGTCGTCTTTGAGTGACGGCCTTTTCTAACCAATTGGTTAATTGTTGGCATTAAAATTTCCTCCTAAAATTGTTCACACATCCGGGAGTTTTTTTTGACCTCACGGATATCATGTTTTTAATAGCACAATGGCTAGTGTAACATGATTTTTTAATTCCGTAAACATTTTAAAAAATTTTTTGATTTTGCGTATATAAATATTGGAGGTTAAAAGATGTCAAATTCATTTATTTATATACTTAATTTTATAATCGGTAGTATTATTGGTTCTCATTTACTAGTAATTGTTCAGCGCTTTGAGACAGAAGACTTTATAACCGATAAATCTCATTGTGATAACTGCCAAATCCCACTTACGCTTCTTAACCAAATACCTATTTTTTCTTTTCTAAGATATCAAGGAAAATGTTTCTTCTGTCACGCTTACATTCCTATTGAAACATTTTATTGCGAAATTTTAGGTGGATTAGCTTTTATGCCGTTAAATCCGCTTACTAATCAAATTTCATACTTTTTCATTATTTTTATTTTTTTAATTAGTATTTTTGATTATTTTGATCAATCTTTTCCAGTTCAAATCCTTATCCCACTTATAGCAGTAGTAGGATTTAAAATTTCCTACTTTATTTCTGATTACACTCCAATTGAATGGATGTTAATTTCTTTCGTTATATTAAGTTTTTTAATAATGAATTTGAAAAAAGAAATTTGGTTATGGCGATACAATAATTTTATTATTCTTATTTTTTACTATAACTTCTACATTGCTGAGTATCTTTTCCTATTGTCATCCATTTTTCTGATAATTACTCATTTAATTGCTCGGAACAAAAAACAATATCCTTTCATACCTTTTATATTTCTGAGTATTATTTTTTATAATTTCATATAAAAAAGTCTATTCGCACAAAAGCGAATAGACTTTTTTAACACAAATGTTTAAGTTTTAAAAGGATAGTTAGTCAGCTGAGCCTATCGTTCTTTTCTGCATCAGCTGCAGCTAATTTTTTTCAATATCAGCTATAGAATAAACTGACTTTTTCTTTTCATCTTCAGGAATGTCAACCTTAGGTTCCATTTCTGCGGTAAAGAGGCATACCAGTACCAGCAGGAATAATCTTTACCAATGATAACATTTTCCTTAAGACCAAGTAATGGATCGTTCTTCCACGAATAGAAGCATCAGTAAGAACACGAGTAGTTTCCTGAATGAAGCTGCAGACAAGAAACTGTTAGTTTCAAGAGCGGCCTTGGTACCAAGAATTACACTTTGTGCAGTTGCAGGAATACCACCAGAAATAATTACTCACGGTTTCTTTTGCCTTTAAATTCACCAATATCCATCAATTCACCTGGTAAGATATCAGTTTCACCTGATCAAGAATACGAACCTTTTGAAGCATTTGACGTGCCATAACTTCAACGTGCTTATCGGCAATTTCTACTACTCCTGCATTCTATAACCTTTTGAATTTCGCTTAGAATGTATTTTTCAGTAGTCATGCATCACGTACACGAATCAATTCCTTAGGATCAATAGAACCAAGAGTCAATTTATCTCCACGTACAACATGGTCACCTTCAGCAACTGCTACAGATGCAGTATATGGTACATCATAAGTACGAGTATCTGTTTGACCCTTTACTGTAATTTGACGAGTGTGTTCTGCTGGATCTTCTTCAATGGAAGTTATTTCACCAGTTACTTCAGAAATTGTAGCACGTCCTTTAGGATTACGAGCTTCAAACAATTCTTGAACACGAGGTAAACCTTGAGTAATATCTGCAGCACCGGCAACACCACCGTTGTGGAAGTTTACGCATAGTCAACTGAGTACCAGGTTCACCGATAGATTGAGCAGCAACAGTACCTACTGCTTCACCAACTTCAACATCGTCACCAGTAGCAAGGTTCATACCATAACATTTCTTACATACACCATGTTGAGTGTTGCAAGTAAATACGGAACGAATAGTTACTTCAGTAACGCCAGCATCAACAATCTTATGAGCCATATCTTCATCCATTAAGACATCTGCTGGACAGATAACTTCATGAGTTTCTGGATCATAAACGCTCTTAGAAGTGTGGCGACCTACTAGACGATCAAATAATGGTTCAATCATTTCATCGCCTTCAGTAATTGCATGAACAGTCAAGCCACGATCAGTGCCACAATCTTCTTCACGAATGATAACGTCTTGAGCTACGTCACCAAAACGACGGGTTAAGTAACCTGAGTTGGCAGTCTTCAAAGCAGTATCCGTCATACCTTTACGAGCACCGTGAGTAGACATGAACATTTCAAAACAGATAATCCTTCACGGAAGTTTGAGGTAACAGGAATTTCCATCATTCCTCCGTTAGGAGCGGCCATCAATCCACGCATACCAGCAAGTTGAGTAAAGTTAGAAATGTTACCACGAGCACCAGAATCCGCCATGATTGTAATTGGGTTTCTTGGGGCATGAATTTGAGCAATTTCGTTTTGAACAATATCTTTACAATTATTCCAAATACTAATTACTCGATCATGTCTTTCTTCATCAGTAATCAAACCACGACAATACTAGGTTTAGAAACTACATCAACTTTCTTACGAGCTTCTGCTACGATATCATCCTTATCAGTAATTGTAGGAATATCTTCGACACCAATAGTCAAACCAGAAGTAGTACATACGGTGTAACCTAATTCCTTCAAGTCATCCAAGAAATCAGAAGTTCTTTGAACTTTATAATCCTTGTAAATTTGAGCAATGGAATCTGATAAGAATCCTTTCTTAAATGCCTTTCAAGCTTCATATTGTCAAGCTTTTCATGGATATCTTCACCTGGTTGTAAGAAGTATCTTTCATCCACAGGATGAGTAAGATTTTCTTGAGTAGGATCATTAATGTAGAAGAAATCCTTAGGAAAAAATTTGGTTGAAGACTAACTTACCATAAGTAGTTACAAAAATTCCGTGTTCATATCCCTTCGGCCATGGCTTTTCAGGCATTGAATCAGCCGCTAAACCAATACGAGTGTGGTAGTGAATATCACCATTTGCATATGCAATAGCTGCTTCAGCTGGTGAATCAAAAATCATACCTTCGCCTTCACGACCACGTTCTGCTTGAGTTAGCCAGTAGTTACCTAAAACAATATCCTGAGAAGGAGTAACGATTGGCTTACCATCCTTAGGAGCCAAGATATGGTGAGCAGCAAGCATAAGCAAACGTGATTCTGCTACAGCTTCATCAGATAATGGAACGTGAATGGCCATCTGGTCACCATCAAAGTCGGCATTGTAAGCTTCACAAGCAAGTGGGTGAAGACGAATTGACTTACCTGGCACCAAAACTGGTTCAAATGCTTGAATACCTAGACGGTGAAGAGTAGGTGCACGGTTCAAAAGAACTGGTCTTTCCTTAATTACATCTTCTAAGATATCCCAGATATCGTCATCTTCACGATCAATCTTACGCTTGGCGTTCTTAATGTTAGATGCTAAACCACGTTTTACTAATTCATGCATCACAAATGGCTTAAATAACTCTAAAGCCATTGGTCGTGGAACACCACATTGATAAAACTTCAACTTTGGTGAAACATCGATAACTGAACGACCTGAGTAGTCAACACGCTTACCAAGCAAGTTTTGACGGAAACGTCCTTGCTTACCCTTTAACATGTGAGAAAGAGACTTAAGTGGACGGTTACCTGGTCCTACAACCGGACGACCACGTCTACCATTATCAATTAATGCATCAACAGCTTCTTGAAGCATACGTTTTTCATTTTGAACAATAATTCTAGGTGCATTTAAGTCTAATAATCTCTTCAAACGATTGTTACGGTTAATTACACGTCTATATAAATCATTCAAGTCAGAAGTTGCAAAACGACCACCATCAAGTTGAACCATTGGTCTTAAATCAGGTGGAATAACTGGAATACAATCCATAACCATCCATGAAGGCTTGTTGCCTGAATTCTTAAATGCATCTAAGATATCTAATCTTCTGATAGCACGAGTTCTCTTTTGACCAGTAGCAGTCTTTAATTCTTTTTTTAAGTCATGAACTTCTTTATCAATATCTGCTTGCTCAAGTAAGTTCCTTTACAGCTTCAGCACCCATCTTAGCTTCAAAACGGTTACCGAATTTTGCTTTCTTTTCACGATATTCAGCTTCTGTAAGAAGTTGCTTATCTTCAAGATCAGTATCACCTGCGTCAATTACAATGTAAGCAGCAAAATATATTACTTCTTCAAATTGCACGAGGTGAAATATCTAACACTAATCCCATACGAGATGGAATACCTTGAAATACCAGATATGTGAAACTGGTGCAGCTAATTCAATGACCCATACGTTTCTCTTCTAACTTTAGCAGAAGTAACTTCTACACCACATCGGTCACAAACAATACCGCGATAACGAATACCCTTTGTACTTACCACAAGCACAAGACCAGTCCTTAGTTGGTCCGAAAATTCTTTCATCGAACAAACCATCTTTTTCTGGTTTCAAAGTACGATAGTTGATAGTTTCTGGCTTTTTTAACTTTCGCCATAAGACCAACTTCTGATCTTGTTTGGAGAAGCCAAACCAATTTGCATACTTTCAAACTTATTTACGTCGATCAAAAGTTTAACCTCCTATTACTTAGAAACCTTATCATCAGATGAAGTTGAAGAATCACTCTGATCTACAGGTTCGGCTGACTTATCATCTTTCTTTGCAGCTTCTTCGGCTAACTTCTTCTTTTCTTGTTGTTCAGCAAGCTTAGATAAAGTGTCAATGTTGAAGTGATCATTAGAATCATCATCCATGTCACGTAATTCAATTTCCTTGTGGTCCATATCTAAGACTTTAATATCCAAACCTAAGGATTGAAGTTCCTTAACAAGAACTCTAAATGATTCTGGAACACCTGGTTTTGGAATTCTTTCACCCTTGACAATAGCTTCATATGCCTTCACACGACCAACAACATCATCTGACTTGTAAGTCAAGATTTCTTGCAATGTATGCAGCACCGTAAGCTTCAAGAGCCCAAACTTCCATTTCACCAAAACGCTGACCACCAAATTGTGCTTTTACCACCAAGTGGTTGTTGAGTAACAAGTGAGTAAGGCCCAATTGAACGTGCGTGGATCTTATCATCAACCATGTGAGTCAACTTCAAGTAGTACATAATACCTACTGAAACACGGTTGTGGAATGGTTCACCGGTACGGCCATCATAAAGAACAGTCTTACCGTCTTTACCAATACCAGCTTCACGAACCATGTTCCACATATCATCTTCAGAAGCACCATCAAATACTGGAGTAGCAACATGAATACCCAATTGCTTAGCTGCAATACCTAAATGTAATTCAAGAACCTGTCCAATGTTCATACGTGAAGGCACACCCATTGGGTTCAAACAAATGTCTACTGGACGACCATCTGGTAAGTATGGCATATCTTCTTCAGGACAAACTAAGGCAATAGTACCCTTGTTTCCGTGACGACCAGACATCTTGTCACCAACCTGAATTTTACGCTTTTGAACGATGTAGACACGAACCATCTTGTTTACACCAGGTGGTAATTCGTCTCCTGCTTCACAGTGAAGACTTGTACGTTTTGAACAATACCGCCGCCACCATGTGGTACACGTAAGGAAGTATCGCGAACTTCACGAGCTTTTTCACCAAAAGATAGCGTGAAGCAAACGTTCTTCAGCTGATAATTCAGTAACACCCTTTGGAGTAACTTTACCAACTAAGATATCACCGTCTTGAACTTCGGCACCAATACGTACAATACCTTCTTCATCGAGGTCTTTAAGTGCATCTTCACCAACGTTTGGAATTTCACGGGTGATTTCTTCAGGTCCAAGCTTAGTATCGCGAGCTTCTGATTCATAATCTTCAATATGGATAGATGTGTAGACATCATCTTTAACCATACGTTCAGAAATCATAACGGCATCTTCATAGTTGTACATGTTCCAAGTCAAAGAAAGCAATAATTGGGTTTTGACCTAGAGGCTAATTCGCCGTTTTTTCCATTGCTGGACCATCGGCAATAACTTCGTCAGCTACTACTCTTTCACCTTGCTTAACAGCTGGTGTTTGGTTGTAGTTCTTAGTTGCATTTGAACGACGGAATTTTTCAAGAACATACTTATCTAAAGTATCATCGTCTCTTCTAATTCTAATTTCGTTTGCATCAACGTATTCAACTACACCAGGTGCTTTAGCAACTAATGCATCCCCAGAGTCATGAGCTGCACGATATTCCATACCAGTACCAACAATTGGAGCGTGTGGATTAATCAATGGAACAGCCTGACGTTGGTGGTTAGCACCCATCAAGGCACGGTTAGAGTCATCGTTTTCAAGGAAAGGAATACATGAAGTTACGGAAACTACTTGCTTAGGAATAACATCCATGTAGTCAATCTTATCAGGAGTAACTTCAAGGTTATCTTCCTTATGACGAGCTAAAACAATCTTATCCTTGAAAGAACCGTCTTCGTTTAATGGAGCGTTGGCACCAGCGATAATGTAATTATCTTCAACATCAGCAGTTAAGTAATCAATCTTGTCAGTAACCTTGTGAGTATCCCAAGAAACACGACGGTATGGTGTTTCAATAAAACCATACTTATTAACAATAGCGTAAGTTGCCAAAGAGTTAATTAAACCAATGTTAGGTCCTTCAGGAGTTTCAATAGGACATAAACGACCATAGTGAGTATAGTGCACGTCACGAACTTCGTACCCAGCACGATCACGAGATAAACCACCAGGCCCTAAGGCAGACATACGACGCTTGTGAGTTAACTCACCAAGTGGGTTGTTTTGGTCCATGAACTGTGACAATTGTGATGAACCAAAAGAATTCCTTAACTGAAGCAACAACAGGACGAATGTTAATTAATTGTTGTGGTGTAACTGTAGAAATATCTTGAATTGACATTCTTTCAACGCACAACACGTTCCATTCTTGCTAAACCAATTCTAAATTGGTTTTTGAAGTAATTCCCCTACACGACGAATACGACGGTTACCTAAGTGGTCGATATCATCAGTAGTTCGATGTTATCTTGAAGGTTAAAAAGTAATTAATTGATGCCAAAACATCAGCTGGAGTTAAGTGTTTAACGTCATCAGCAATATGACCGTTAGACATTAGCAATTACACGTTCAGGATCAACTTTGGAATATACTTTAATTTCTTGAACTGTTACTGGATCAGGTAATACACCTTCCTTTGAAAGGTTCATAAGTTACCATCTTAAAGTCATCACGATCTAAAAAAAGGTGACAATTTATCAAAATTTCATGAGTAACAACGTCACCCTTCTTAGCGATAATTTCACCAGTATCAGGATCAGCTAAAGTTTCAGCCAAAGTTTGTCTTAATAAACGATTCTTTAAAGAAAGTTTCTTATTGATCTTAAAGCGACCAACAGGAGCTAAATCGTATCTTCTTGGATCAAAGAATCTAGCATATAAAAGTGAACGAGATGAATCCGTAGTTTTAGGTTCACCTGGACGTAATCTTTCATAGATATCCTTTAAAGCTTCGGCAACACGAGAGTCAGCAGGATTTTTATGGATATCTTTTCTAAAGTGAAACGAAGTGAATCACTTTCACCAAACATATCAGCAACTTCACTGTCAGAGCCAAATCCTAAAGCACGAATTAGAACTGTTAAAGGAAGCTTACGAGTACGGTCAATACGAACATAAGCTAAATCCTTAGCATCAGTTTCATATTCAAGCCATGCACCACGGTTAGGAATAACTGTAGCACCGAAAATTTGGCGACCATTTTTATCAAAATCTGAATGGTAGTAAACACCAGGAGATCTAACAAGCTGAGAAACAATAACTCTCTCAGCACCATTAATAACGAAAGTACCTGAATCAGTCATTAATGGGAATTCTCCGAAGAAGACATCTTGAGTCTTAATTTCTCCAGTTTCATGGTTGGTTAACTTTAAAGTTACATGAAGAGGAGCAGAATAATTAGCATCGTGATCACGTGCTTCTTCAAAGAGTATATTTTGGCTTCAGAAGTTTTGTAGTCAACAAACTCTAAAGAAAGTTTTCCTGAAAAGTCTGAAATCGGCATAATGTCGTCAAACATTTCACGAATACCTTCATTAAGAAACCACTTGTAAGATTGCGTTTGCACATCAGTCAAGTTAGGTAACTTCAATACTTCTTTAATTCGAGAGAAGCTACGTCTTGTCCGGTGACTACCGTAGTTCACAGCGTGTCCTAACAAAGAAAACATCCTTTCTTATATAAGAATCTAAATATTACATTTGTGTTACAAATTGCAAAAAAGTCAAAATTTGGGTACAAAAAACAAAAACAACGTAATAGTCGTTTTGTTTTATCATCTCGCTGGACAATAGATCAGCGAAATCCTGAATTTCAGCCTTTTAAACGTTTTGTATTTTACACTTATATTACTAATTTGTCAAAAGGAACTAATTTTTAACTAAAGGCTTACTCTCATCAACAATTGTGAACTTTAATTTTTCCCTGATGAGCGCCAACCTTAACTGTTTGCCCGGCTTTAACCTTTTCACTAATTAAATCTTCTGCAATCACGTCCTCAAGTTCATGTTGAATTGCACGACGTAATGGACGAGCACCCATTTCTGGATCAAAACCGTCTTTAGCTAACACATCTAACGCTGCTGGAGAAATTTTTTAGAGTAACTTCTTTCCGAGCTAATCAGTGATCAAATGACTAGTCATTAAACTAACAATTTCACGCAATTGTTTCTTAGTTAAACTATCAAAGACAACTGTTTCGTCAATTCTATTTAAAAATTCTGGTCTAAAGAATTTGCTTAACTGCTGCTGTAACCTTTTCTTGTTGAAGTTTATTTTTATCTTCATTATCAGCTGCAAAACCAACAGTTTTATCTTCTTGCAAGCTACGAGAACCAAGGTTAGAAGTCATAATAATGATTGTGTTTCTGAAATCAACTTTTCTTCCCTTAGAGTCAGTTAAGAAACCTTCATCTAAAACTTGCAACAATAAATTGAAAACATCCGGATGAGCTTTTTCTACTTCATCTAGCAGAATTACTGAATATGGATTACGTCTTACCCGTTCTGAAAGTTGTCCACCTTCTTCATAGCCTACATAACCAGGAGCAGAACCGATCAACTTGCTTGTAGCTACTTGATCCATATATTCAGACATATCAACTCGAATAATATTCCTTTCAGAGCCAAAGACTGCTGCTGCCAATGCTTTTTGCTAATTCAGTCTTACCAACACCAGTAGGACCTAAGAACAAGAAGGAACCGATTGGACGATTTTTCATCCTTAATTCCACTTCTGCTTCGTCTAATCGCACGACTTACTGCACTAATTGCCTTATCTTGTCCAATTACGCGTTCATGCAAAATGCTTTCGAGGTGAGCTAAACGTTTCGTTTCACTCTTCTTCATTCGAGTAACTGGTACGCCAGTCCATTCTGATACAATTTGGGCAATTTTATTTGAATCAACAATAGACTTCTTAGAATTCTTATTTTCTACTTTTGCAATTAATTTATCTCGATCTTGTGTAAAGCTTGCTTTCTTCATCACGTAATTTAGCCGCTTGAACAAAGTTTTGATTTTCAGCGGCCTCTTCTTTTCGGTGAATAACATCATTAATTTATTGTATCTAATTTAGTCAAACGTGGATCAGCCTTACCAACTGCTTGAATCTTGACCGCTGCACTTGCTTCATCGATTAAGTCAATTGCCTTATCAGGTAAAAGCGGTTAGCAATATACCTTGTTGAAAATTCTACTGCATCATTTATTGCTTCATCTTCAATTTTTACATTATGGAATTTTTCATACTTAGGACGTAACCCCCTTTAAGATGTCCACTGTTTCTTCCTTTGAAGGCTCACCGATTTTCACTTGTTGAAAACGTCTTGCCAAGGCTTGATCTTTTTCAATGTATTTTTGGTATTCATAAAAAAGTAGTGGCACCAATCATCTGAATATCACCACGCGCTAAAGATGGCTTCAGGATATTGGAAGCGTCAATTGCACCTTCTGCTCCACCTGCACCAATCAAGGTATGCATTTCATCAACAAATAGAATTACAGAACCATCACGTTGAATTTCTTTTAGAATTTTTTTTCATTCTATCTTCAAATTCCCCGCGATACTTAGTTCCAGCAATTAAGCTTCCCATGTCGAGTGCCATGACACGTTTTTTAGCTAAGTTATCCGGAACCTCACGATTTACAATTGCAGAAGCTATTCCTTGTGCAACTGCTGTCTTACCAACTCCGGGTTCTCCAACTAAAACAGGATTATTCTTAGTTCTTCGAGATAAAATTTGAATTACTCGCTTTATTTCTTTATCTCTACCAATTGACTGGATCAATTGCACCCCCTCGCGTGCGTTTATTTAAATTTACACTTACTTTATCTAAATTAGGTGTCAGTGACTTGCCTTTTTTAGTTCTAGTTGCAGAAGAAACATCAAAAATATTGTTTGCTTCTCCAGAATCATCCATGAAACTATCATTAATATCTTGACTTAAGTCACGTGGTTCTACACCAATATTTTTCAAAATTAAACTTGCCAAAATTTGGTCACTAGCTAATAACCCTAGCAAAATATGCTTTGTTTCAATTTGAGGAGTGCCTAATTCGTCAGATTTTTGCTTAGCAAAATTCAAAACTAAGCTTAAGCGTGGTGACATTTCCATATATGTAGCTTTGGGACTTGAACCATAGCCAGTATATCTTTCAATTTCTTCTCGCACTAAGGTTGGTGTTACGTTTCTTTCACGCAAAAGCTTACCGGCATCTCCGTTAGCTTCAATTACTAAAGCAAGCAAAACATGCTCCGTTCCAATAATTCGATGGTGAAAGTTTTGTGCTTGCTCTTTAGCAATTTCAAGAACATTCTTTGCACTATCACTATATGATTTTTCCATTCTGCACCGCCTTATTTCTTTTTAAGATCATACTACAATCTTTAGACAAATATCTTACACTTACAATTAGTAAATGTAAACTATTTGATATTTCATGAACATTATATACAAAAAAGTTCGTCTTTCTAGCTTAAGACGAACCTTTTAATAAAAATAATATTCAATCGGGATGACAGGATTTGAACTGCGACTTCTACGTCCCGAACGTAGCGCTCTACCAAGCTGAGCCACATCCCGAATATCAAAAAGACTCACGCTTCGGTGAGTCTTTTTATACTGGAGCGGAAGACGGGATTCGAACCCGCGACCCCCACCATGGCAAGGTGATGTTCTACCACTGAACTACTTCCGCAGTACATTTACTAGTATAGCAAAACATCATTCGATTGCAAGTACTTTTCTGAAAAAATCAAAAAAATAGACCATCTTCAAAGACAGCCTATTTTTTAAATTATTTATTCTTTTTCTTCAAGTCTTCTTGCACTTCGGCATCAACGTCTTCAACCTTTTCAGGACGCATTGTTGGGAAGAGCAATACATCACGGATAGCTGGAGCATCAGTTAAAAGCATTACCAAACGGTCAATACCAATACCTAGACCACCTGTAGGAGGCATACCAAATTCCATTGCACGGATATAATCTTCATCAATCATATCAGCTTCATCATTACCAGCTTCGCGTTCTTCCATTTGTTCTTCAAAACGGTGACGTTGATCAACTGGATCATTTAGTTCTGAGAAGGCATTTCCGTATTCCATTCCCAAAATAAAGATTTCAAAACGATCAGTAAATCTTGGATCATCTGCATTCTTTTTTAGCAAGTGGTGAAATTTCTACCGGGTGCCCATAAACAAAGGTTGGATCAACAATAGTCTTTTCACAAAATTCATCAAAGAAAGCATTAATTACATGACCGACTTTCCAGAATGGTTCAGTATGAATTCCATGTTCTTCGGCGATCTTCTTAGCTTCTTCGTCAGTCATTTCTTTCCAGAAGTCAACACCAGTCTTTTCCTTAATTAAGTCAACCATATGAACGCGTCGGAATGGCTTACCTAAGTCAATATCAGTACCTTGGTAGTTAATCTTACCATCTGGAGAAACTACTTTAGCAGCTGCTCTGATAATTCCTTCCGCTTCATCCATGACATCGTGGAAATCCCAGTAAGCAGCATAAGTTTCAAGCTCAGTAAATTCAGGATTATGGCGAGTATCAACACCTTCGTTTCTAAATACTCGGCCAATTTCATAAACTCTTTCCATACCTCCAACAATCAAACGCTTCAGTGGAAGTTCCAACGCAATTCTCATGTAAAGATCAATGTCTAAAGCGTTGTGGTGAGTAATAAATGGACGTGCTTCAGCACCACCTGGAATATTGTGAAGAACTGAGTTTCAACTTCTAAAAAGTCTTGGTTATTTAAGTAGTTACGAATAGCTTGAATAATTTGAGTACGATGAACAAAACGCATGTAACTTTCGTGATTAGTAATCAAATCAAGATAACGTTGACGATAAATTTGTTCAACATCTTTCAAACCGTCCCATTTATTAGGTAATGGGCGAAGAGCTTTAGCTAAGAAAGTAACGTGAGTAGCACGAATAGTTAACTCACCAGTATCAGTTTTCATTACTTCCCCATCAATGCCTAAGAAGTCACCAATATCTGATTTCTTAAAAATCTTGTAGTTGTCTTCGCCAACAATATCTTTACGTACATAAATTTGAATCTTACCAGTACGGTCATAAAGATCAGCAAAACCTACTTTACCCTTACCACGCTTGGCAAAGCATACGACCTGCAATTTTGGTCATAGGCATATCGGCATTTAATTCATCTTTATCTTCTTTACTATACTTTTCATTCAAAGTACGAGCTAAGTCTTGACGATCAAACTTTCTTACACCAAAAGGTTCAATGCCATTTCACGCATTTCGTCCATTTTTTCACGACGAACAATTAGTTGGTCGTTCATTTCATTCTTTGCCACTCTAAAAACTCCTTTTATCGATTAATTTGCTTTTGTCTTGCTTCATATTTTTCCACAAAGTCATCTAACAAGTCAAAAAACTTCTTGTTTTCGTCAAACGTCATTTATTTTAGCACGGGTTCGAGCTGAACGGGGAATTCCTTTCAAATAATAAGCAGCTTGACGTCTAAATTCCGGTACAGCAATTTTTTCACCTTTAAGATCAATTAAGCCATTTAACTGTTCTTTAGCAGTTGCCACTTTTTCTTCAACAGTTTGTGGACGTAGTTTTTCACCAGTGTCTAAATAATGAACCATGTCCTTAATAATCCATGGATTTCCCAAGGCTGCTCTACCGACCATTACTGCATCAGCTCCAACATCTTCAAGCATTGATTTTGCTTTTTCAGGTGTTGTAACATCTCCATTACCAACAAAAGGTATGGTTAATGCATCTGCAACATCTTTTAAGGTTTCCCAATCTGCCTCACCCATATACATTTGTTTTCTAGTACGTCCGTGCATAGCAACAGCACTAGCACCAGCTTCTTGGGCAGCCAAGGCATTTTCAACAGCAAATATATGCTTTTTGATCCCAGCCTGTTCTCATTTTAACAGTTACTGGTTTGTTCACATTTCTCACTACAGCATGAACCATTTGATAAATCTTATTTGGATCCAATAACCAACGAGCTCCAGCATCAGTCTTGGTTACTTTTGGTACAGGACAACCCATATTGATGTTGATAATGTCAGCTGCAGTATGAGTATCCACATAATGAGCAGCTTCAACTAAAGTTTCTTCACTTCCACCGAAAATTTGAATACTCATCGGATGCTCTCTAGGATCAACTGTCAACATCTCTAAAGTCTTTTATTGCGGTAAATAATTCCATGATCTGAAATCATTTCACAAACCACTAGGCCTGCGCCAAATTCTTTACATACTACTCGGAAAGCAGCATTTGAAATTCCAGCCATCAGTGCAACTACTACACGATTAGGAATTTCAACATCCCTAATTTTCCAACTATCGTTTTTCACACTTGCTCATCCTTTCAAATACCCTAATATCATAGCAAAACTATCTACTACACACCACTTTAATTTACCTTCTTAAGGACATCTTTTAATTCATCTTCAGTAAAGTGATATTTTTCTTTGCAGAAACGACAAACTAATTCTGCACCGTGATCCTTTTCAATCATTTCTTTTAGTTGTCCTGGCTTAAGTGTAGCTAAAATTTTGCTGTATTTTTCTTTTGAGCAATCACAGGAAAACGCAACATCTTCTTTAGCCAAAATCTTGCAATCAGTTCCTAGGATCCTTTCGGCTAGATTTTCAGGTGTCATTCCATCTAGGAATAAAGTTGAAAGATTCGGAAGAGCTTTAATTCTCTTTTCTACTTGAGCTAATTGTTCGTCAGTTGCTCCTGGCAATGCTTGTAATACAAAACCGCCCGCAGCTCCGATACTATTGTTTGGTTCAACAAAACAGACAAGCCAACAGCTGAAGGAATTTGTTCAGATTTTGCTAAATAATATGTAAAATCTTCCGCAATTTCTCCACTAACAATTGGAACCTGACCGGTATAAAGGTTCTTTTAGGCCTTGATCTTTGGTTACTTCAAGCCAACCTTCACCAACAGCTCTTGCTACATCAATATGTCCATCTTTCTTAGGAGGAAGAGCAATATGCGGATTTTGTATATACCCTTAATAGTCAAGTCAGCTTTTGCTGTTACAACAGTTGCTCCTACTGGACCGTTGCCTAGTAATCTAACTGTCAATTCATCTTTATCTTTCAATAAGGCTGCTGATAAAAGCAGACCGCCAATTAAAGTTCTACCAAGTACAGCTGACGATGCGCTCCATGTATCATGTCTTTTTGCGCTTCACCAACAAGACCTTTGGCATTAACTGTAATCAATCGTAAGTTTTTAGTTTTATCAATTGCTTTTACTAAATAATCTTTCATTTTTTCTTTCCCCCTAAAAAATAAAGCCTATAAAACATAGACTTTACTTTTTGACTAATACTTTTCTTTTTCAAAAAATTAAATACCACTAGTAGGATTATACCTATGATACTTGTTACAGCGCCAATAAGCAATTTAATACTGTCGATATTACTGAATTTTTACCTACTTAAAAAATACACTTCTCCAAAACAAGCATCGAGAAGTGTATCTAATCAATTAATCTTTCTTATTTTTCTTTAAAAATAAAGTAAATACAATTAAGGAAATAATACCAATAATGCTCAAGATAGCACCTACTAATACACCTGGGGTTCTATATTTCAATGTAATTTGATGAGTTCCTGGTTTCATCTTTAATCCAATAAATACACCCAATGTACGATTAATTTTAACTGGTTTTCCGTCTACTTTAGCTTGCCAGCCCTTACTATAAGGGATAGTAGTCACTAAGTTTTGACTTTTATCAATTGTAACTTTACCAGCTACATATCCATCTTTAAAGCTTGTAAATTTCATTTCTCTGTTACGAGCTTTTTTGACTTTATCATGCAAAGCTGAAAAGTCGATATTCACAAATTTAGGGTATTTGAGAATGAACTTGCCGCCTTTTCCATCTATGGTCATTTTAATATCAACTTTTCCATTCTTATCGGCTTGAACGCCAATTAGTTGATCTGTATATTCTTGAAGTTGAACTTGTTTACCGTTTATAGTCAAACTAAATGGAGGACGATAATCAGGATTTTTATTCCATTGATAATTATTTAAAGGAAGTACTAATTGCATCAAATTTTTGCTAAATCGAATATATCCCACTTGGTTAGGTTTCAGATTATCATAGGTGAAACTCATCGTACCAGGACGCTCTTTTATCATATCTTTTAATTGTGAAATATTTTTGTTCAGTACGTTTAGTAATCTTCTTATGTTTCTTTATGACATGATACTTTACTGTACCATATTTCACTGACAAGTTATTTGTTGTAATTCGAGCCTTTTTAGTACTATAATCCAACACATTTGATTTAGATTGGGTCAAAGAATTTAAAACTAAGTTTTGATTATAGACAGGATTTTCATCTTTAAACTTTAATTTATTGGATAAATTACCAGCAAAGGCAAATGGAAGTGTTTCATTTCGATACACAGTTTTATCGCCCTGTTTTAAAATAACTGGTCTAGTTTTTTAAATCATCTCTTAAACCATAGTTAACATATTCTGGTGAAATGCTTTGATTAGTCAAAGAACTGTTAATAAAGCTCTTAACATTAAAAATAGCATCAGTAACTACAGTACCAGTTTGATAATAATAGAAGTATCTAAATGTTGAAAATCCTAAATCAGTCATCAAACTACTAATTCGTGAATCATTATTGGATGAAAATTCTTCTACCCCACGATAATTAAAAGTATATCCTTCACCGCGATCATTATTTAGTTCATAATTTTAGCGATTCTACCTGTCTTATCAGCTGCTGGGATCTTCGAAATTATTTCATTATTTTCTGCAACGTATCTAGGATAGTAATCACTCTTCATTCCAAGATGGCTAAGGCCAGTATATGCGTTTCCCGATAATTCGACTAGTCCAACTAATATTAGAATAATTCGAACGAAGTTTTTATTTGAAAAGTAGATTAATAGTCCAAAAGAGAAGTACTAAAGCTACGGCTATCCATTCATAAAAAATTATTTGGTCCAATTCGACGACGAATATATACAGTCATCAAACTCAGCAATAAATAAATAGTGGTAGCTATAATTCTATCTTTTCTCTTAAAGTCTTGATATGACAGCTCTTTTTGCTGCTAAAAGCAAAATCCAAAATACGATTAAAAAACTAAACCGATAAGGATAAGCAATAGTTTGTTGTCCACCATGCCAGAATAAGTATAACGGACGCACGATAATGCTTAAGACAAACATAATTCCAATTATCAGATTAGTAATTCTAGCTTTAACTGAATTACGAGAATCAATAAAGTAGATAATAAAAATTATAGCAGCTAATGTACCTACAAAAAATTGGCGGCCAATCATTGTAAGTATCCCCAATAAACAGTCTTGATACTGTTTTTCCCCAGTAATAAGTAGCTTAATATTAAAATCTGAATTAAAATCGGACTGTGCTAATTTATTACTTGAGGGATTAAATAGAGTTGGTAATAGGACTATTGCACTAATGAAACCACTAATAATTGAACTGATCAAAAAATTCAAGAATTGGTGGAAAATAGTCTTATGTCTTTAAAATTATTGATTGTATATGCTAGGAAAATAATTACCATAAAAATACAAATCATGTAACCAATATAGTAATTAAATATAATGGCACAAGCCAGTAAGATACTATACGCGAGCCATTTATTAGTCTTGATTCCTCTAACTAAAGCATAAGTGATTAAAGGCAACAAAAATTAATCCATCAAACCACATGACATTTCCAGCATAAGCAACTGAATAGCCACTTAAACTATACGCAATTCCTAAAAAAAAATTGCATAGGCCTGATATTTAAAAGTTAAACCATTTTAAAATAAGCCAAGTAAATGTACCACTCATCAAACCTAGCTTAAGCAGGATTATTACATAAACGGCAATATTGATTTTATTTGCAGGAAAAAGAAAAACTATAAAATTTAACGGACTTAAGACATAGTAAGCAATGTTACCAGCCATATCTCCACCTAGTCCATTAGAAAAAAGTATACCCAGCACTAGCAAACCAGCCAATTGTTCCTTGGCTTCCGAGTAACGCAAGTTGTAGCGGTCGTTCTTCGGCGTCATCAATGCATAACCACCAATACGACCACGTGGGACAATGGTTACCTTACGCACAACTGATGCTTCAGAACGTACCAAACCAACCAAGGCGTGTCCGGCTTCGTGGTAAGCCGTTGTCCGACGTTCTTGTTCAGACATGCCACGGTTTGTCTTTGCTGGTCCTTGGAAAATACGATCTTCAGCTTCATCAATATCTGCTGCATCAATCTCTTTCTTGTTGCGACGGGCGGCCAACAAGGCAGCTTCGTTTAACAAGTTTTCCAAATCGGCACCAACGTAACCCGGTGTCTGTTGCGCAATCGCTTTCAAATCAACATTCTTAGCCAAAGGCTTGTTACGAGCGTGAACATTCAAGATTGCTTCACGTCCCTTAACGTCAGGTGCCCCAACCAAAATCTTACGGTCAAAACGGCCTGAACGGAGCAAAGCTGGATCCAACACGTCTGAACGGTTCGTTGAAGCCAAAATGATGACACCTTCTGATCCTTCAAAGCCGTCCATTTCAATCAAGATTTGGTTCAATGTTTGTTCACGTTCATCGTTTCCGCCACCCATACCGGTACCACGACGACGACCAACCGCATCAATTTCTGAACCAGAAATTGAATAAAATGGTACGCCAGCTTCACCAGCAACCGCACGGGCAAGTAAAGTTTTACCAGTACCAGGAGGACCCTCGAGAAGAACACCAGCCGGAATTCTAGCACCTAATTTAGTATATTTTGCTGGATTCTTTAAGAATTCAACAATTTCAACTAACTCTTGCTTTTCTTCTTCTTCACCAGCTACATCTGAGAATCTAACCTTATTTTTACTTGGATCTTGTGGCTTAACATGAGATTTTCCAAAGTTCATCATGCCGCCACCACGACCCTGTCCACCTTGGTTCATCATCATCCAAAGCATGACAATAAAAATCAAAGTTGGAACAAAGCATGACAATAGTAGAAATCCAGGTTCCAGATTGAGATTCACCTTGTCCAGAAATTGATGCTCCGCTCTTTTGAGCAAGATCTGAAACTGTCTTAACCATTGAGTCATTTTGAAGCATCGTAGTACTGAAACAGTTACTTCACTACTACTTTGTGAACTTGGAATAAGTCCAAATCAGTATTATTTTGATTCTTTGACTTTTGAGCTTTCTTATAAGATCCAGTAACCGTATATACACCATTCGATGGTTGTACATTGATACTCTTGACTTTACCCGCTTTTAAATCTTTTACTAATTGAGAATAACGGATAGTTTCTGTGGAACCATTACTACCTGAGCCACCCACAGCCCAATTGATTCCAGCCAAGAGGATCACGAATACTATGATATAGAAAAGACCGTTAGAAAGCAGTCTATTTCTTCTATTTTTCATCTATAAACCTCCGCGACACTTCTTGGAATTACTCAACGATTTTACCACAAATTACGCTTTTACCATAGAACTTTGCACAAACTTAAAGATAAATATATACATTATATCGAATAAAATCTGGATTATATTCTTGATTTTGATAGACATTTTCAACATAAACTGGATTTTTCCTTGCCAAATAGTTAGACAATACGGCCTTAATATCAAAGGAATTCCATTCTCCGCAAATTTTTTCTTAGCTTTTGTTTGCCTGCCATCAGCTAGTCTTAATTTGCTTCCCTGAGGTAAACTTCCCACCTCTAAGAAATCACTTTTTGCTCCATAGAAATATCCAACTAAGTTGCCCAGTTTTTTATCATTTGAAATCATGTATTCTTTTCCGTTTAAAGAAAACTTTTCATCGAGCTTAATTTTCTTTTTATTAACGTCAATTGGCGTTAACTGGTTTCTATTTATCAAGTAATAATAATCTTGATAAAAAATTAATTGAAAATTTTCTTTGTTAAAAGTTGCATTTTTGCTCCACCTAATTTCATCAAAGTGAACTCGTTGATGCCACTTTTATAAATTAGATAATCAAAAAAAGCTGCTAACTGATTTTTATTTAAGTCTATTAGATCTGATTTCCTACCTTGTAAAAAAAGCTTTACCAAAGCTAACAGGTAAAATCAAACTTTCAAAAAAGCTACTTTGACAGTCTGAAAGTAGCGCTGCACTTTCGCTAAAACGATAGGCATTTTCAACTAAATGATTCGTTTTTTTTTTCAATAAAGGAACAACATGATGCCTTAAACGATTTCTTAAAGTATCATCTTCAAAATTAGTCTCGTCTTCAATATAGTCTAAGTCATTCTGCTTATCATATTCTAACAACTGATCTTTTGAATACTTAATTAACGGCCGTAATAGCTTCATAGAGTTAAAATTTCCTACGACCTGAAGACTATTCATTTCAGCTACATCCCTGAACGAATAAATTTGAGTAAAATATTTTCAATTAAATCATCGCCATGATGTGCTGTTAACAAGTAATCAACCTGATATTTTTTCCCGGTATTGGCTAAAAATGCATAGCGAAACTCACGCGCCCTTGCTTCAATACCAGTTTGAGGATGAAGCGCAAGGGGCCAGCTTTTTCTATTAGTTTTACTTTAAAAGCAGTGGTTAATCTTTGTAGTAACTCACTTTCTAAATAACTATCTTTTCTTAGACAATGATCCAAATGTGCCACAATTAACTGTTCTGAAGGATCAGGTAAGAAGTTAACTAACATATGGAATAATGCCACTGAATCAGGTCCACCACTTGCAGCTAACAAGAACTTTTTATTTTTAATTTCAATATTATTTTAGTAAAAAATTTGTAAATTCTGTCATTGTTAAATAAAAAAAGTGACCTTTACTGGTCACTTAACTCAATTGAATTCTTTAAATCTGCTATTTTCTTTGTAGAACTTTCTACTAGCTTTGCTAAAGGAGTAAAGTCTTTACTATCTTTAAATTCATTAGTCGGATCAATCAGATCAGGATTATTTACTTGACTCAGAGAGAGCGAAAGCTTTCCCTCACGATTATTGATAATAACTACCCTGATCTCATCTCCAATACTGTACTTGTTCCTAGCACTTTCCCACTTATCACCAAAATCTTTATGAAAAATCAAGCCATGATGATGGTGCGGTAAAGTCAAAAAATCCCAAGTTTAGTAATATTGTTAACTTTAGCATTAAGTCTTAATCCAATTGGAAATTTCACTAATAATCCTCCTCTTTATCAGGAAGAGTATATATTGATTCGCCAGATTTAGAATAGTAGAACTTATAACGTATTACTTTAGCCACATAATCAGGATCTTTCAGATCTGCCACTTGCGCCTTTAATTTTTTATTAGTTTTATTAACTTGGTTTAACTCTGTCTTATTCGTTTGAATTTGACTATTAATTCTACCCGTTTGTACATGGACCATAATTAACTGTAGTCCAAAAATTAAAATTGCAATTGCAAAACAAGCAACAATTCGGTTTCGCCGAACGCGATGAACTTCTTTTTCTTTCCTAGCTGCTTTGCGCCGTAAGCGCGCCAAGCGTTCTTCATCGCTTAAGGCATTATAAAGTCGTGGCCCTCTCTGCATACGCGTGTCCCTGCCTTTTCGTTTACATTCTAAATCTTAATTATATCACCACTTGTTATTAATATAACACCTTACTCTTCCCTTGTCATTAATCAATTAGCTCATACAAATCGCTTGCTTCAGCCTTCTTAGTCGTTTCTCTCAAGTCAAGTACACGAGCTTTCAATTGTTTCGTACCGAATCCGATTTCAATAACATCACCGACTTTTACGTCATAACTGGATTTAACTACTCGATCATTAACTTTTACTCTCCCTTGATCTGCCATTTCTTTAGCAACTGTACCTCTCTTAACTAATCTAGATACTTTTAAAAACTTATCGATTCTCCTTTTATTTTCCCCTCTATCTTTGAACAATATCGCTCGCCGCTGCCAAAAATACATGTAATTCATTAAATAATTGTCTAGTGCTCATCTTTTTTTTTAAGTTCAAGCATGACATTCATTCTCTTTTGTGGATCCATATTAATCCTAGCTCTTAACGACACATGTTCTAATGCCTTAAAAATATTTGGCCCTTCTAATTCTTCACTAGCACGATTATTGAAAATAACCTGTAATTTATCATCTGACTTCTGATTAATTGCTACAACTTGAGCTAAATCAGCATCTGCTTTAACTTTTGACACATTTAACAGATTTTCCACCGCTAATGGATAATCTCCAAAACGATCAATTAATTCATCAGCAATACTTTCTGCTTCTTTTTGATCATTAATCCCTTTAATTTTTTATAAAATTCAATCTTCTGTTCCTGATCAGCAATATAATCATCGGGAATATATGCTTCCAAATTAAATTGCACTTCTGCATTAGATTTAACAGCAACTTTCTTGCCTTTACGTTTCTTAATTGCATCATCTAGCATTTGAGCATATAGATCATAACCAACGCTATCAATAAAGCCGTGTTGCTGTTTTCCTAGCATGTTGCCGGCTCCTCTAATTGACAAGTCCCGCATTGCAATCTTAAAGCCAGATCCCAATTCAGTAAAATCGCGAATAGCACTTAGTCTTTTTCACCAATTTCCGTTAAAACCTTATTAGGCTGATACAAGAAATAGGCATAAGCTAAACGAGCACTTCGTCCAATTCGACCACGTAATTGATAAAGCTGACTTAATCCATAGTGATCTGCATTTTCAACAATCATTGTGTTGACATTAGGCATATCAACTCCAGTTTCGATAATTGTTGTTGTTACTAAGATATCAAACTCATTTCTTGAAAAACGATACATAATATCTTCCATTTGGTTTTCGCTCATGCGACCATGAATATATTCAATTTTAGCTTCTGGTATCAGTTCTTCTAATCGGCTAACTACTTTATCAATGTCATCAATCCGATTATGCAAGAAAAATACCTGTCCATTTCGCTTCATTTCTCTAAGAACTGCTTCGCGTACAACACTAGGCATCTCTTCCATGACATAGGTTTGAATTGGATATCGATTAGTTGGCGGCGTTTCCATTACAGAAAGGTCTCTCACGCCAACCATTGACATGTGTAAAGTACGCGGAATTGGCGTAGCTGTCAAAGTCAAAACATCAATATTAGCTTTTAATTCCTTTAATCTTTCTTTGTGCTTAACGCCAAATCGCTGCTCTTCATCAACTATTAATAAACCAAGATCTTTAAACTTTACATCTTTTGATAATAAGCGATGCGTACCAACAACCATATCAATTTGACCATTTTTACACCTTCAATTATCTCCTTTACTTCAGCAGGAGTTTGAAAGCGCGATAAAGCGCACAATTGACTGGCAAATTTTTAAAGCGATCTTGCATTGTTTCAAAATGTTGCTGTGCCAAAATAGTAGTCGGTGCTAAAAATGCAACTTGCTTTCCATCACGAATAGCCTTAAAAGCAGCTCTTAAAGCAACTTCAGTCTTACCAAAACCTACATCTCCAACTAAGAGGCGATCCATTGGCTTAGGGCTTTCCATATCCGCCTTGATTTCTCTAATTGAACGCAATTGATCAGGCGTTTCTGGATAAGGAAAAGCATCTTCGAATTCTTTTGTAAATCATCATCTGGACTAAAGGCAAAACCTTTTCAGATTCACGTTTGGCGTATAGTTCGATTAAATCATCTGCAATATCTTCAACCTTTGATTGAACTCGTTTTTGGTCTTGGCCCACTCTGCACTTCCTAATTTATTAATATGAGGAACTTTACCCTCTGATGCCACGTATTTTTGAACTAATCCTAATTGATCAGCTGGAACAAATAATTGATCATGATGCTGATAGGTAATTGTTATGTAATCGCGTTTTTTACCATCTACATCTAACGTCTTAATTCCCTCAAAACGACCAATACCATGATTAACATGAACGACATAATCACCTGGCTTTAATTCGTTATAGTTTCGCAAACGCTGAGCATTTTCGAGTGTTTTAATACGTTTACGATGGTGTGGTCTTTGATTAAATAGTTCACGTTCAGTTAAATACACTAAATTCAAACTAGGAAGTGCAAAACCGTGTGCAAAATCACCAACAGTTATTTGAGCTTTTTTATCAAAATTTGATCAGATTTAACAATCGGAAGATCAACACCATAATCTACCAAATTTTGAGTGATTTGCTTAGCACGAGTTGCAGAATCAGCCTGTAAAATAACCGTATTTTCTTCATTCGCAAAGCGCTTCAATTCACTCTTAATTAACGGCATTTGACTAAAGAATTGCTGGACTTCTCGCGTAGTAAAATTAAGTATTTGGTCAAATTTTAAGCGACCCATTCCTTTTTGAAACAGTGAAAATATTACCTGTGCTTGTTTCACCTTTTGAACTACTTGCTCAAAATTATGTCGTAATTTTTGGCTATTTAACATTGCACCTGCTTTTATTTCTTCGGAAATAAAAAGCTTCATTTTGAGCATCTACATCAGCAACATTCTTTTTGATTGCTTGCCAATCATCAAATAAAAGTAGTCCATTTTTATCAAGATAATCAATCAAATTGAATGACTTTGGAAGCAAGTAATCAACTAAAAAAGCATAATTTTCAGGAAGTCCATCCGCTTCAAGCAAATCAATTGCTTTAACAAAATGATTTTTAACATTTTCTTCTTTGGCAATTGATTCCTTCATGTCTTGTTTTATTTTCTTAACTGCCTCATGAAGATTACGACTAGAAAACACTCTATCTAAAGCCGGGCCGATTGAAACAATATCTTTTTCTTCTAAGCTACGTTGTGTTGCTGCATCAAATTCTTTTACGGTATCAACCTCATCACCAAAAAATTCAATTCTAAAAGGATTTTCTTGGTCTAAAGGATAAACATCAAGAATATCGCCACGACGAGCAAATTCTCCTGGACGTGCGACAATATTTTCTCTACGATATCCAGCTTGTGTGAACCATGCAGTTAATTCATCTAAGTCAAATTCTGCCTCAGGTTTAAATACTTGCTTTGCTTTAGTAAAATCTCGCGGATCACTTAACTTATATTGCAATGCTTGCGGAGTAACTACTACAATTCCAGCTCTTTTTCAGTCAAAACTTCAAAGTTTGCAGTCTTTGACTTAGCTCATCTGGAGAAGCGATAGCAGTTTGTGTTGCAATTGTGGCATCAACTGGAAAACTAAATACCATATTATCAGGTAATAAGTTTCCTAGTTCATCTAAAAGCATCTGTGCCTTGTCTTCACTATCTTCAACCAAAATTAATGGGCGCTGCCAAGTGCTTAGCATTTGCATCAAGACAGCACTAAAAGCTCCAGAATTTACTCCAGTTAAAAGTGAACGTTTTTCTTTTGGAACTTTATTAATAAAATTATTTAAATCTTTGTCTTTATTAAGTAATTCTGTAATGTTCATTCTAATTGTACTGATTCATTAAATACTGGGCATTCTTCCCCTTAATGAAATCGTTAATGATATTTTCGCTAACATCAAAAGCTGCATCCATTAACTTTTGCTGTTCATCATTAAAAGGACTTAATACCCAAGAAACAACGCTTTCTTTTTGCGGATGACGAATTCCAATCTTTAATCGGTTGAAATTATTTGTTCCTAAACAGGCCATAATACTCTTAATTCCATTATGACCTCCTGATTTTCCATTTGCACGAATTCTGATCTTCCCGATTGGCATATCCATGTCATCGTGAATAACTAAGATATCTTCTGGAGCAATCTTAAAGAAATTGGCCACTTGCGCAATTGACTTTCCGGAATCATTCATAAAAGTTTGCGGTTCAAGAAAAATCACATCTTCGCCGTTAATCTTCTGCTTAGTCCATAATCCTTCAAATTTATCCTTATCTAAATCTAAGTTGTTTTTGTTTAAATAATGGTCTAATGCCATAAAGCCAGTATTATGCTTGGTCTGATCATATTTTTTTACCCGGATTTCCTAAACCTGCAATTAATTTCATTATTTTTCATCCTCTTTGACAAATATCTAATTCTATATTCTTTCGCTCTTGAGATTATAGCACAGGCTTACTTACAAATAATAAACTACATCTTTAAAGTTATATTTTTAATTTTTAAATTTCAATATGATATAATCTTATTGTTAAATAAATCACTAATATGGAAGGAAGTATTAGCAAATGTCAGAAGAAAAAATTCATAAGATTATTCTTGTTGGTGACGGTGCTGTAGGTTCTACTTACGCATTTTCATTAGTTCAACAAGGTATCGCCCAAGAATTAGGTATCGTTGATATCGTTAAAGAAAGAACTCAAGGTGATGCTATTGACTTAGCAGACGCAACTCCTTGGATTGCACCAAAGACTATTTACTCTGCAGAATATTCAGACGCAAAAGACGCTGACTTAGTAGTTATTTCTGCTGGTGCTCCACAAAAGCCAGGTGAAACTCGTCTTGACCTTGTTAACAAGAACTTAAAGATTTTATCTTCAATTGTTGAACCAATCGTTGAATCTGGATTCAATGGTATTTTCTTAGTTGCTGCTAACCCAGTTGATATTTTAACTCACGCAACTTGGAGAATGTCAGGTTTCCCTAAGGATCGTGTTATCGGTTCAGGTACTTCACTTGATACTGGTCGTCTTCAAAAGTTATCGGTGAAATGGAACACGTTGATCCTCGTTCAGTTAATGCATACATGCTTGGTGAACACGGTGATACCGAATTCCCAGTATGGAGCTACAACAATGTTGGTGGCGTAAAAGTTAGCGACTGGGTAAAGGCTCATCCAGAAGTTGGTGAAAACAAGCTTGAAGCAATCCACAAAGAAGTTGCTGACATGGCTTACGATATCATTAACAAAAAGGGTGCTACTTTCTACGGTATCGGTACTGCATTAGCATTTATTACTAAAGCTATCTTGAACAACGAACACAGAGTTCTTCCACTTTCAGTACCTATGGACGGTGAATACGGTTTACACGATCTTCACATTGGTACTCCAGCAGTTGTTGGTCGTCACGGTTTAGAGCAAGTTATTGAAATGCCATTAAGCGCTGACGAACAAGCTAAGATGGAAGCTTCTGCAAAACAATTGAAAGAAGTTATGGACAAAGCCTTCAAAGAAACTGGCGTAAAAGTTCGTCAATAATTAAGACTTTTTCTATGGAAGAGCATTCACTTATCGTGAATGCTTTTTTCTTCTTCAAATTAAAATTGTTTAATCAGACTTTAATTTTTATATAAAACTATGGTATAATGGCTTGTAAATTTCAGATGTATGGAGGCTAATCATGCTAATTAAATCTCTTGTTTATAAAAAAAGATTACTTAACTACAGTCAACGAAAAAAGCTACTCTTGCCGAAGCATTAAAAATCTTAGAAGACTCGGTTTCCGTTGTGTTCCTATTTTAGATGATACAGGAACTATTTTCCGCGGAAATATTTATAAGATGCATATCTACCGTCATAAGTCCCAAGGTGGCGACATGAATCTACCTGTAACTTACTTGCTTAAGAATGCTACTAAAACTATTAAGGTAAATTCACCTTTCTTCCGTGTATTCTTTAATATTAAAGACCTCCCATACATCGCTGTATTGGATGAAGAAAACCACTTCTATGGAATTTTAACTCACGCTCGTTTACTAGACATGCTTTCCGATGCTTGGAACATTAAGAATGGTTCTTATGTTTTAACTATTCTTTCTGACAATGATCGTGGTAACTTAGTTAAAATGGCAAAAATCATTTCTAAGTACAGTAATATCGCAGGTTGCCTAACTTTAGATGTTAAAACTGGCGAACTAGTTCGTCGTAATTTATTTACTTTGCCAATCGGTGTCTCTCGCGAAACTATGACTGCAATTGTAAATCGCCTAGAAAAGAAAGGCTTTGTAGTTCCCGAAATTGAAGATCTTCAATCTGGACTAACAATTCGTAGCGCAGAACAACCTGGGGAATTAAAAGATTAAATTTTAATCAATAAAAAAGCTCGCTTAGCCATTTTAATTTGGCTAAACGAGCTCTTTTTAATTTAATCTTCGTAATAAACACGCGGTAAACGATCGTTCAATAAGCAAGCAACCTCATAATGGATTGTATCAACATAATCAGCTGCTGCTTTAATATTATTTGGATCATCAGGATTATTAGAAATAATTACTACTTTAGTTCCAATCGGCATTTCTTTTGGCATTTCAACCATGAACTGGTCCATACAAATACGGCCAACAATTGGGCAATATGCATTACCTACCTTAACTTTAAAACCTTGGAATTTTCTGATAAAACCATCTGCGTAACCAACTGGCACTGTTCCAATAATCGTATCCTTATTGGCAACAAATGTCGAACCATATCCAACCCCATCGCCTTGATGAATTGTCTTCACATGTGTTAATTCACTCTCAAATGATAAAGCTGGATCTAAGGCAATTTTTGACTTCAAATCAGTTGAATTAGGATTAGATGAAGGATTTAAGCCATAAATACCAATTCCAAATCTAACTAAATCACTCTTAATTCCATCATGAAAAATACTTGCTGCAGTATTATCAACGTGAATCCACTTTTGGCTTTACTGTAAGCAAACTCTTCATATGGTTAAATTTTTCACATTGATGTTTAAAGTAAGTTTCATCACTGCTATCAGCAGAAGCAAAATGAGCAAACATTCCTTCAATGTAAAAATTGTCATTATTTTTCAAAAATTTGTTAGCAGCAATAAAGTCCTTATCTTCATTAAATCCGATTCGACCCATTCCTGAATCAATACCTAAATGAATTTTCAATTGTAAGTCTGAATTTTCTAAATATTTTTCTGCTTCTTTAAGCCATTCTAGGTTTGGAACAGTCAGTGAAATATCATTGGCTGCAGCAATAGGAGCATATTCAGGAGAAACAACACCTAAGACTAAGATCGTTTTAGTAATATCTGCACGCCTTAATTCTAACGCCTCATCTAAAATTGCCACGCAGAATCCAGCAGCTCCAACCTGATCTGCTAATTTAGCTACTTCTACTGCGCCATGGCCATAACCGTTAGCTTTTACAACAGCAAGCATCTTTTGGCCTGGCTCAAGATGCTGCATTTCATTTTCAATATTTCTCTTAATTGCGCCCAAATTAACCTTTACTACAGCTGGGCGATGAATACCTGGAACCATTAATTTAATTCCTCCAAAACTACACCTGTTATAATCTCATGATCATCATGCGTGATACTGGCAAAAAAATATTTCCAGAAAACTTAGTCGACGTCATTACTGGATGTCCTAAATCATCCCATAAGGTTTCAATATCTTGAAAGCCAACATACTTACCTAGACCTGTCCCTAATGCCTTAGAAAAAGACTCCTTTAATGAAAAACGTCCACCAAGATATTCAACCTTTCGCTTTCCTTTTAATTGTTGATATTGTGTAAATTCCTTTGGAGTTAACACTCTTTTAGCGAATTTATCGCCTTTTTCAACAATTTTTTCATGCGTTCAACTTCAACAGAGTCAATTCCAAAGCCTCTAATCATTATTTTTACCTCACACATTGATACATTATATTACAAAAAAAGAGCTGTAGCAACTACAGCTCCCAATTAAAACTAGTCTTTTTTCTTAATTACAAAGTCATGTTTTCTACCACCACGACGGGCATTTGGCTTACGATGATATCTTTCATTACGATCGCCACCACGCTTGAAGTTACGTTTAAAATGGCGATTATTGTTACCATGCTTTGACTTAAATGGCAATGGCTTTTCAGGTGTAATTTTTACCTTTACGCTTTCAGCATCTTTAGATAAATTCTTTAACAAGGCAGCTACTAAATCTACAGCAGAATAGTCATCAAGTAGTTGTGATGCTTCTGCAGTATATTTAGAAAGATCACCATCTAATAATTCTGTTACCTTCTTATTTGCTGCACTCAATTGTCCCTTAAATGCTTCTTCATCTGTTGGCGGTTTTAGCGGCATCATCTTTTATGCGTTAATTGTTCAATAGTACGCATGTAGCCAATTTCATTTGGTGTAACAAAAGTTACTGACATTCCGTTTTGACCAGCACGTCCAGTTCTACCAATACGGTGAACGTAAGAATCTGGATCTTGTGGAATATCATAGTTATAAACGTGACTTACACCAGAAATATCTAATCCTCGGGCAGCCACGTCAGTTGCTACTAAAATATCAAGCTTACCTTTACGGAATCTCTTTAACACGCTCATGCGCTTAGCTTGAGAAAGATCACCATGAATTCCAGCAGCGTTATAGCCGCGAGCTTGTAAACCACGTGTTAATTCATCGACACGTCTTTTGGTTCTACCGAAAATAACAGCCAAGTCAGGATTTTGGACATCAATCAAACGACATAAAATATCAAATTTTTCGTTTTCTTTTGCTCTTACAAAATACTGATCAATTAAATTGGCAGTTAATTCTTTTTCCCTTAATTTTTACAATTTCGGGATCATGCATAAATTTCTCACCAATTCGTAGAATTGGCTTAGGCATGGTTGCTGAGAAAAGCAAAGTTTGATGTTTACTTGAAGCATAATTCAAGATGCTTTCAATATCTTGAATAAATCCCATATCAAGCATTTCATCTGCTTCATCTAAAACAATTGTTTTCACCTTAGAAATATCGATTGTTCCACGTTTCAAGTGATCTAATAATCGTCCTGGTGTTCCTACTAAAATTGCTGGGTTTGCTTTTAAAGCACGAATTTGACGACGAATATCTGCCCCGCCATAAACAACTTGGACACGAGCCTTTTCATCCCTACCCAAACGGAATAATTCTTCTTGGGTTTGAATAGCGAGCTCACGCGTTGGCTCAATAACAATGGCTTGAATCGAGTCGTGTTGTTTATCTAAATTCTGTAAAATTGGCAAACCGAAAGCAGCAGTTTTACCAGTACCAGTTTGTGCCTGACCAATTACATCTTTTCCCTCTAAAACTAAGGGAATAGTCTTTTCTTGAATTGGAGTAGCTTCTTCAAAACCTGAACGTTTAATAGCTTTTAAAATTTCAGGTTTCAAGTTCATTTCAGAAAATTTCAAATATCTAATTCCTTCCTACATTAGGCGGTCTAAAACCTTTTCTAAATGCATTCCATGTGATCCTTTTAGCATAACAATATCATCTGGCTTAATATCATTCTTTAAGTCATCAATCATATGATTCATTTCATCTTGTGGATAATAATGCAAGTTGGCTGCTGGATACTTATCAACAAGTGCATCATATAAATTCTTCATTTCTGGGCCATACAAATATAATTCGTTAATAATTGCTGGATCTAACGCATTAGCAAGTGAAGCATGAAGCTCAGCAGATTCATCCCCAAGCTCTAACATGTCGCCTAAGACTGCAATTCTACGTCCGCCATCTTTAACCATCACCTGACCAAATGAAGTAGTAACAGCCTTAACCGCAGTTGGATTTGAGTTGTAAACATCGTCCATAATTGCTTCGCCTACGTCTCCCTTCTTCCACTGCATTCTATTTGCAGTTGGGGTAAAGTTAGCTAAGGCTTGAGCAATTTGTTCATCATTTTCGCCAAAGTGACGTCCTACACTAATTGCCGCAAGAGCATTTGATACATTATGCTTACCAATCATTGAATTTTGAATTGCTGCTCTGAATCATTTACTTCAAAAGTAGCATGGTGCATGTAAGACCTAAAAGTAGTTGCAAAAACAGTATCTTCTTCTCTAAATCCAAAAGTACTCTTGTCTTGCTTAATCTTAGCTGCACGTTCTTCTAACAATGGTTCATCGCCATTATAAATAAACTTACCGTCTTCTTTTTAAGAAATCGGTAATTTCCATCTTAGCATCAGCAATTTTATCCCTAGTACCAAAGAATTCAATGTGAGCTTCGCCAATCATGGTAATCACGCAAACATCTGGTCTTACTAATTCACTTAAATGATGTAATTGTCCTGGACGATCCATTCCCATCTCAAGTACTAGAATCTCAGTAGATGGCTTCATCTCTAAAATGGTTACAGGAACACCAATTTCATTATTAAAGTTGGCTTGTGTCTTATGAACGTTAAATCTTTTAGCTAAAACAGCTGCAACCATGTCCTTGGTTGTAGTCTTACCGTTAGAACCAGTAATTCCAACAACGGTTGGGTTAACTTTACCTAAGTAATATTTAGCTAAAGATTGAAGTGCTGTTAATGGATCCTCAACTTCAATAACTGGCACATCAGTTGGCTTACCTTCATGACCTTTTTTCCACAAAGTTGCTTCTGCTCCATTTGCCATTGCATTCGATACAAAATCATGTCCATCCCTTACACCGGCTAATGGGATAAATAAAGAATTGGGTGTTGCTTTTCTTGAGTCAAAAACAACAGAAGTGATGACCTTATCTTCTCCCATATTAACTGAACTATTTAATGCTTTGGGATCTCAGCAAGTTGCATTTTCATAATAAATAAATTACTCCTACCTAAAATTGCATGTAACCATATTATACTGATTTACACTTATCAGAAAAAGGTCACCTGCATATCAATAAGAATTATACCACGTTAATCATGAAAAAAGAGCAGTCCAAAGTGGGCTGCTCTTTTGGTAAAAAATACCAAGAATTATTAGTTCTTTGAAGAAATACCGTACTTTTGTTGAATTTTTTCGATACGACCATCTGCTTGTGCAAACTTTTGTTTGCCAGTGTAGAATGGGTGAGAATCTGAAGAAATTTCAACACGAACTAATGGGTAAGTCTTACCTTCAAATTCAATTGTTTCTTCTGGCTTTAAAAGTAGAACCAGCTACGAACTTAGCACCAGTTGCTGAGTCCATGAAAACAACTTCTTGGTAATCTGGATGAATCCCTTTTCTCATTGTTTAATACTCCTTTGCCATGACCAATATTTCAGATCATAGATTATTTCACGACTAGTTAAGAATAGCACCTTTCTAACCATAATTCAAGCTATTTTATAGTTACGACTTCAAATCCTAGTCTTCTTCAAGCTTAATTTTTTTCGTTTACTTTTATCGCAGTAGCATCAATTTTTTCTAGACCACTGTTGATTGCAAATTTATAGAACAATAATGATGCAATACTAATAACCAAGAAATCCCAAGGATATGAAATCCAATTTTGACCGCCAAAACCATCACTACCGCAATAAGACATAATCGAGATAAATACTAAATAACCTAAAAGCCAAGCAGCATGCTTAAACTGTGACTTAAAATTTTTTTTGATATTTAACCTCATAATAGAAATAAATCGGTATGCCTAACACGATTACCAAAATAACTTGAATTGTTGTTGGCCACATTGTCCAATAAATAGCCAAACTAGTTAGTACAAATGTTAATGGAGCAAACCATCGCATATATACTGGCTTTATACGGGCGGTCTAAGTCAGGTGCTATTTTTCTTAAAGTAATCGTAGTTACTGGACCAGTTAAATAAGCAATTAAAGTTGCACAAGTGATTACCGTTGCTAATAAATTCCAATTTCTAAAAACACTAACTAAAATCATCGCTAAGATTAAATCAGCAACCATCGCAAAGCGAGGTACTAAGTAGCGTCGATTGAGTCTACCTAGCCAAGCTGGTAAATGTTTAGTATGAGTCATTGCAGCCAATGCTCTAGAAGCCGTTGCTACAAAAGCTACCCCAGTACCGAATGGCGAAACAAAGGCATCCATATACAGTAAGATAACCAACCAATTAATTCCTAACAAAATTGCAATATCCGCAAATGGAGAAGCAAAGTTAATTCCTTGCCATGAGTTTTTAGCAATTATCGCAGGATCTACTGCGCCAATAAAGGCTATTTGAAGCAAGATGTAGATAGCTGCAGTTACCAGCATCGATATCAAAACTCCGCGAATAATATTTTTACGTGGATTCTTTAATTCTCCACCAATATTAATAATCGTCTGAAAAGCATCATAAGACATAATAATCCCAGCTCCGGAAGCTGCTTCAAAATTGCTCGACTTCCATAAGGCATAAAAGTTTTCACATCATGACCAAAATTAGCAGGGTGAAAACTAGATGCAAATAACATGATAATTGTAATTGTAGGTAGTAAAACCTTGAAAACAGAAATCAAGTTAGTAAAGTGCGTCATAATCTTAATTGACCAAAAGTTAATTAAAGTAAAAATAATCATGAACGCAAACACAACTAATAATCCAGGTGTCGTTATATTACCACCTTGCATAAAATGATGGGTCCAATTTGCCCATTTCCAAGGCCATGAACTCATATATTGAACTGCAGCAACTGCTTCCATTGGTACTAAAGTTACTAAAAGAAATCTAATTTGCCCAAGCAGCAATAAAGCCAAGCATGGGACCATGACTATATTGAGCGTATTTGCTCATTCCGCCACTCTCAGGAAACATCGCTCCGAGTTCAACATAAGTTAGAGCAATTGCAATAATAATAACTGCACCAATTATCCACGACAAGATAGCTGCTGGACCTGCAATTTTGGCTGCTGATCCCGATCCAAAAAGCCATCCCGATCCAATCAATGAATTAAGGGCTAGCATTATTGCTGAAAATAAACTTATTTTATGTCCTTTATTATTCACAGCTTCCCCATTTTTATTATTAAATACACACTTAAAACAATTAAAAATTATTTTAACTAAAAAAAGCAGAGCCGACAACTGGCTCTAGCTTTCATTTCAATCTTCAAAATATTTATATAGATCACTTACTTTTAAATTTTGCTTTTCTTGTTCATTAATATCGGCTTTAACTTTCCCATCTTTTTAAAACTAAAAGACGGTTCCCATACTTTAAAGCATCTTCCATGTGATGCGTAATCATTAAGGCAGTTAATTTATTTTTCCTTAATCTGCTGATCAGTTACAGCCAATAAATTTTCACTTGTATGTGGGTCTAGTGCTGCCGTATGCTCGTCTAACAGCAAAATATCCGGCCTTTCAATCGTAGCCATTAAGAAACTTAGAGCCTGTCTTTGACCACCTGATAAACCTTCTACGAAAGTATTTAAGCGATTTTCTAGTCCATTGTTCATAACTGCAGCCAATTTTTTTAAAAACGTGGTAAGTTTTGCTTTAACTTTCTTATTTTCAAAAATCTTCTCTTACCTCTCTTAGTTGCTAACAAAAGATTTTCCGCCACTGTCATTCTAGGAGCAGTCCCCATCTTAGGATCTTGAAAAACGCGTCCAATAAATTGCGTCCGTTTTTCCTCACTCATTTTAGTAATGTCGTGTCCATTATGGAGAAGAAAACCACTATCCGGTCTCAAACTACCCGCAATAGTGTTCAACAGTGTAGATTTACCTGCCCCATTCGTTCCAATAATAGTAATAAAATCCCCAGCTTTAATTTTTAAATCAATTCCTTTTAAAATAGGAACTATTTCACCATCAGCTGTCTTTACAGTGGTTTTACATCTTTTAGTTCTAAAATTGGCTTAGTCATGCTTCTTCACCCCTCTCTCTATTGGTTTTTTCAAATGTACAATTTTTTCTAATTGTGGCAGCATCATGCAAAGTGCCAAAACAATTGAAGAAATTAAGTTTAAATCATTAGCTGAAAAGCCTAGTTGTAAAAAACTGCTAATAAAATTAAGCGATAAATAATACTTCCTAGAGTAACTGCTACTAATCTTTGATTTAAGGTTAATTCGCCAAAAGCTACTTCACCAATAATAATTGAAGCTAAGGCAATGACAATCGTTCCAATCCCCATATTAATATCAGCATAGCCATTATTTTGTGCAATTAATGCTCCACATAAAGCAACAATTCCATTTGAAAGCATTAAACCAATAATTATCATTGAATCAGTATAGATTCTAAAGACTTAGCCATTTTAGGATTATCTCCCGTAGCAATAAAAGCCTGGCCAAAATCCGTATTTAAAAGAAAACCAAAATTCCTGTAATAATTACTACAACTATTACTCCTAAGACCACACTATTAAAATACTGAGGTAGAGATTTCAAAAACTCATTATTAAGCAGGGTTTTCTTACCAATTAATGAAATATTAGAACCGCCCATAATCCTTAAGTTAATCGAATAAATTGCAGTCATCGTCAAAATACCAGCAAGCAAAATCGGAATTTTTCCCTTTGTATATAATAAACCGGTCACTAATCCTGCGATCATTCCCTGCAAGCAAAGCTAAAAAAGTAGCCAAATATGGTGACATCCCATGAGCAAGATTAGCAACAGCCACAGCTGCTCCTAAGGGAAAAGTTCCTTCGACTGTCATATCAGCGAAATTTAAGATTCTAAAAGTTAAATATAACCCTAAGCCTAATAATGCCCATAATAATCCTTGACCAATTGCAGATACGATCAAATTCATCTGTAAACAACCCCATTTCTTTTTTTGACACTCTTTTAGAAATCTTTGTGGCACTTGGAGATTCAATTCTTTTGCTTCTTTTAAGTTAACCACAGGTTCTCCTTTTTGAACTCTTTTCTACTGGTAATGAGCTGACCCTTTTACCTTTTAAAATAGCAATCGTCATTTTTCCAGTCATCTGTCCTAGCTTGTACTGATTAACACTGTAAGTTGCTAAGCCCCCTTGCTTTACCATCGTTGCGGCCGCTGGGAAAATAGGTTTCTTAGCTGCATTGCCATTTTAGCCAAGGTTTCCATTGCTCCAGCAATTGTGTTATCCGTAGGTACTATAGCCGCATCCACCTGCCTAAACATTTGCTCTGATACTTGATTAAGATCATTGCTATTTGCTATTGAAAATACTCTTAAATTTATTTTTCTTCTTTTACATTCCTGCTCGATTTCACGAAAGCCACTAACTGCGGAAGAATCACTTGAAGTATAAATTACCCCTAATGTTTTCAGATTAGGCATAAATTTTTAATTAAATCTAATTGTTGCTTAATCGGAGCGGCATCGGATACACCAGTTACATTTGATTCTGGATGACGTTCATTTTTACCAAACCACTTGCTTTCGGATTTGTTACTGCTCCTAAAACAATTGGTGTTTTACTAGTTGAATTTTGCTGAATGCTTGCGCAGCCGGCGTAGTGATCCCAACAAGGACTTTTGACTGCTCATCATTTAACTTAGTAGCCATAGTACGTAAATTGCTTTGATCATTATTTGCGTTTTGATAATCAATCTTGATATTTTTCCCATCTACATAACCTGCTGCTTTTTAATTCAGCTTTAAAACCACGATATATTTCATCAAGAGCTGGGTGATGCATTAAAGTTAAAACACCGACCTGCGGTACTTTTTTTCTCTGTTTCTTGTTTACGATTTTCAGTGAAAAGCCATTGCTAAAAAGCTATTAAAATTGCAATTAATCCATACATTCTTTTTCATAATTTTTCTCCACAAAAATAGGAATCTGACTCCATGCAGATCCCTATCATTTTTTATTGTAAAAGAAAAGGTCTGCATGTTTCTTCCATGCAGACCACAATAAATACACAGCCAGCACAGATACAATCTGAATCTTTCAGGTTGTATCTTGCTAACAACCTGATTTACTGGCCTTGCCAACGATTATTCTTAATAAACTTAGCTTGTGTATTCATAATTAAGTACTCCTCAAAAAAAATTTATCTATATTGTAATTGGCTTTATATTTTTCTGTCAATAGCTTTTATTTGATATAAATACGATTGAAAGTCACCGCTAATTTGCGCAGTGTCAGGATTTGAAGCATTAAATTGATATGGTTCACGTAATCCAAATTTTTTGTAAAAACTCTACCCTGATACCAGTTGGTCAGAATTAATCTGATATTTTTGCTGATCATTTAAATGTTTAAGAGGGAGATATTGATCTAAAGTTTCATTAGGTCGAGCGAGTTTGCGATAAAATCCAACAATTTGTTTGTTAGAGTTACTTACACTCCAAGCATAAGTATTTTGTGAGGGATCAAATTTTAGTAGTTGATCAAAAGTTCCATTGACTAACAATTTACGATTTTCTTTATACCATCTAATCCAATTTTTAATTTGGTTCTTTTCTTCTGTTGATAACTTACCTAGGTCTAGCTCATATCCTAAAGGACCAAAGCAAGCAACATTTTGTCTAAATTTTAAACTTGTTATTCTTTTTACTTGATCATTAGGAACAGCAGAAACATGATTACTAAACGTAGATAAGGGTAAGCAAGTAAGGTGCCTGACATAATATCTAACCTTTCTGCCGCATCACTGTCATCACTTGGCCAAATTTGTGGACTATAATATAGAATACCTAAGTCAAAGCGACCACCGCCACTAGCACATCCTTCTATTAACAGATCGGGAAAACTTGTTAATAATTTTGCGTATAACTTGTAAACGCCTTGAATATATCTGTGGAAAAACTCTCCCTGTGAATAACCCGACTTGTTCAAATATGGTGAATATGCTTCAGTAATATTTCGATTCATATCCCACTTAATATAGTCAACCTGGGCTGTTTCAATTACTTTTTTCCATTTGTCTATAAATATTATCGACTACTTCTGGATTAGCAAAATCTAGGACATATTGGCTCCGTCCAACAGAAAAACGATTATAGGGGTGTCTAACGATCCAGTCGGGATGCATATTATAGAGTTCGGTGTCTGGTGAAACCATTTCTGGTTCAAACCATAATCCAAATTTCATCCCCATTTTATGCACCTGTGCACTAAAATGATCCAATCCTTTGTGGAAACTTTCTTTTTATCTACTGTCCAATTTCCTAATGAACTGTTATCACTATCTCGTTTACCAAACCATCCATCATCAAGAACAAAACACTCAATTCCTAGTTTATTAGCTTCTTTTGCAAGCTTTAACAATTTAGCTTCATTAAATTCAAAATAAGTAGCTTCCCAATTATTTATTACAATTGGTCTATCTCGCCGTTGCCATTTTTGATCAATGATGTGCTTTGTAACAAAATTATGCGTCTGTTTCATTAAACCGTTAAATCCATGCCTGCTATAAAACAAAACAGCTTCTGGTGTAGAAAATACTTGATTCCGACTTAATTTCCAAGTAAAGGTAGCTGGATTGATTCCAGTCATCAACCGACTTTGTCCCCACTCATCAACTTCTATTTGACTGATAAAATTACCGGAATAGATCAAATTGCTTGCATAAATATTTCCACCATCATTTGTCACATCCTTATCCACAAGTGCAATAAAAAAGATTTTCTTGATGGCTTGATGCTCCTCTTAATGATTCAATTTTGGTAATTCCTTGTGTAAGAGGGCGCCTGATAATATGCCGCTCCTTGGTCCAAGCTCCAGATAATTGAAGAAAATCATAACTATCATTCGGCAAATCAAGAACTGTACTTTGCAAATTGGTAAGTTTAATCTCTTGCTGACCATGATTAATAATTGCTGCCTTACGCACTATTGCTGACAAGTTTTCAAAAATACTATATGAAAGTTGCAATTCTAATTGATGCTCAGTATCGATTAAGTAGACAATTAAATTTTCACTATCATTTCCATATGAAGTAGGAAAATCTAAGCTCCTCCTCTTACCTGTTGTAATCTCAAAATGATCATATTTAAACTCAGGATATAGATAAGCGTCTTCATTTTCAATACTTACAGCGCCCTCACGAAAATCGCTTGTACCATACGTTGGAAATTCCTGCATTCGATCAGCGAGTGTCAAATTTTTTATTTTTAGAAAAATTTTACTGTTCCAGAAGCTTTATTTGGATGAAGGACATATATTCCAAATCGTTCTTAGATAATTTACCTAAATCTTCACCATAATATAAGTGCTCTAATTGTTGATTAGGTAACAAATCAAATAAATAAGCAACTTCTTTATTATGTAGATAGAAATATTTATTATCAATTACATCAATCATTTGTTTCAACCTTACTAAGAGCTAACTTATTCAAATACTGCGTCTTTTCTGAGTAAACTAGCTCTCTTTTTATTTGATTTGATGCTTCTCCACCAAGCTTTTAACGCTACTTTTGGCATTTGTTAATACATCTTTATCTTCAGGGC
>VOFH01000150.1_pt1 | contig 46000 bp, 82 predicted proteins | sample 5384091 | NCBI WGS metagenome assembly VOFH01 (sample SAMN12384727, study PRJNA508395) | human gut metagenome | isolation source: healthy gut G | host: Homo sapiens
ACTCATAGAAGATGAAGAAAAATTGCCAGATTTGTAGAGCTGGAATTAACCCACGAGGGTTATGAAGTAACAAAGTCTTTTAATGGAAGAGAGGGACTTACCCTGGCGGAGAGCGGCGAATATGAATTGATCCTGCTTGACGTCATGCTGCCGGAGCTCAATGGTCTGGAGGTCCTGCGCAGACTGCGCAGGACTTCTGATATACCAGTCATCATGCTCACTGCCAGGGATGCGGTCATGGACAAAGTTTCCGGTCTTGACGCCGGAGCGGACGACTATATCACCAAGCCTTTTGCCATCGAAGAACTTTTAGCCAGGATCAGAGTCATCTTTAAGACGAGGGCCAGCACAGATCGCAAGACGCGTAAAATGAGTGTAAAAGGCGTGACCATGGATATCGACAGACATGAGGTTACTTTTACGGGGATGAAATAATAGAACTGAACAACAGAGAATATGAGCTGGTGCACACTTTGATGGAAAATAAAAACATCGTATTGAACAGGACCAGCTGATGAATACGGTTTGCGGATATGATTATATGGGGGAGACGAACATTATCGACGTGTACGTCAGATATATCCGCTCTAAAATCGACGATCGATTTGGGATTAAGTTTATATCGACGGTGCGTGGCGTAGGCTACGTGATCAAAGAGGACTGATTGAATGAGTGAAAATAACAACAAGATGACATCCATAGCCAGAAGGATCAACTTTGACTTCTGGCTGAAACAGTTTGCCAACTTTCTTATGATAGACGTGGTACTGGTCGTTCTGATAGCAGTCACCTTTTTCGTATGGCGGGAGAACGCTCTGCCAGAAGGAGTCGTGGTGGACGACAGATACTTTACGGGTAATGAATTTCGGCAGATTCAATATATCATAGAGACGGAGGCTGGCAAGGTATACGGTTACTACATTTACAAGGTGTTCGACCTGGTCAGGGGTGCCGGCCATCGTTTTTCTGCTGATACAAGGAGCGACTCTGATTGGAGAACTTTTCAATACGAAAAAAGTCAGAATGCGCATGCGGCCGCTTAACGATATCGCAATGAAAACGGAGCAGCTGAGCAATATGGCCTTTGATAGTGAAAAGTTTGAAAACTTTGAGCAGGCGATTTCTAACTTAAATCCGGAAATGCCAGATGCAAAGGTACACACTGGAGACCAAGACCTGCAAAGTCTTGAAATCGCTATCAATAACCTGCTCGCAAGAATGCGGGAAAGCCACAGGCAGCAGGGACCGCTTTGTTTCTGATGCGTCCCATGAGCTGCGGACGCCGATTTCCGTCATCCAAGGCTACGTCAATATGCTGGACAGATGGGGAAAAGAGGACGAGCAGATCTTGGATGAGAGCATAGAAGCTATCAAAAATGAATCGGAGAATATGAAGAATCTCATTGAACAGCTGCTTTTTCTGGCCAGGGAGACAGCGGGAGAAATACGCTGCATTTCGAAAAATTTTGACCTTACAGAGACAGTAAAGGATGTATGGGAAGAATCCATCATGATTGATGAAACCCATGTTTACCGCTTTGAAGGAGAAGAAAAAGTTGTCATTAATGGAGACCTGTCTATGATTAAGCAGTCTCTGCGAATTCTGGTGCAGAATGCGGCGAAATATTCAAAAGAAGGGGACACGATTACTTCTAAGAGCAAAAGCAGAGGGCGGCAGGCCTTGCTATATGGTACAGGATGAGGGAATCGGCATGGCAGAATCGGAAGTCGTTCATGTCTTTGAACGCTTTTATCGCTCTGATGCGGCTAGAAGCAGCGCCGAAGGCGGTTCTGGGCTGGGCCTTTCCATTGCCAAATGGATTGTGGATGCCCATGGCGGAACCATAGAAATTCTCTCGGCCGGAGTTTGGGACGAGATTTACGGTGAAACTGTAATAATCGCGGACAGCATGGCATATAGTTTACCATGTTGATTGAGTTAAATAAGAAAAACTGAAAAAGGTGGGCGCAGGTGCTCTTGTAGCAGTACTGGCTATCAGCGCCGCTGCAGGATACAGAGTATTAAATCCCGGACCGGCTTCACAGGAGAAGCAAACGTCTGAATCGGCAGCGACAGCCTCTGCCAGTACAGAGACCACCAACTGGGGTCTTTCTTTTTCAGAAAAGATGGTGAAACGCCAATAGGCAATGCGAGCGCGGAGGAGCTGAAAAAGTATAATTCATATTATTGCGGAAACAAGGATAAAAAAGTAATCTATCTGACCGTTGACGCAGGATATGAAAATGGGTATATGCCTGAGATATTGGATGTTTTGAAAAAAAAGAGAAAGTACCGGCTGCCTTCTTCGTGGTCGGCACCTATATCAAAGAAAACCCTGATCTAATCAAGCGAATGGAAAAGGAAGGTCATATCGTAGGCAATCATACGGTGACCCATCCCGATATGTTCTGCTATCGCTGACGATGCGGCTTTTAAGAAAGAATTGAATCAGGTAGAAACCCTTTACAAAGGAAACGACGGGAAAGAACATGAAGAAATTTTACCGTCCGCCGCAGGGGAAGTTCAGCTTTTATAATCTGGAGCAGGCCAATAAATTAGGATATACGACAGTGTTCTGGAGCTTGGCTTATGTGGACTGGTACGTCGATAAACAGCCGACGAGAGAAGAGGCGCTGCAGAAGCTGATGCCGAGAACCCATAATGGTGCGGTAATTCTCCTACACTCTACATCAAAACAAATGCCCAGATTCTCCAGGAATTAATAACCAAATGGAAAGAAGAAGGGTATCAATTTAAATCACTGGAAAAACTGAGCAAATGAGCTAATTTATTTGCGCTGACAGAGCTGCTGCTACATATTTCTCTAAAGAAGAAGCGATGAGCTTATGGCCTTCTTTGTTTGGATGCATGCCATCTACACAGAGAAGGCTTTTATAATCCTTTTGTTTGAGAAAATCTGTGCGGATATCTATGACTGGTATCTGGTACGCATCTGCCAGTCTGAAGATCATGTCGTTGTACTGCTGATGCCACCGGAAGATATAGTCCACATCGTTTTCGAGGAACTGAAGAATCTTTTCTCTGTCAAGACCCTTAGAAATCCAATTGAAAAATCTATCTGAATCCAAGGGCGGCAGAGACATCAAAATCGGATGGCTGCCGGCACCTCTTGTCTTTTCAATCATAGTCTCATAGATCTCTTTGAAGCGTTCTATGGGAACTTGTGCCATGTGGGATGCACCTGGCTGGCTGGCCACTTCTGCCCAGTTGAGGTCGCAGTCGTTGCCGCCAAACTCCAAAATTGTATATTGATAAGCTGACAATCTGTCAGCCTGCTTTTTCCAAGATCTCTGAGCCTTTCGTGACAGTGCAGCCGAACTTGGCATAGTTTTTAAAAGGTACAGACGTCTTTGACTGCACCAAGTTTACAAAGTTTTCTTTCAGAAACGTGTACTTGTTTTTTATTTCGTCAAAACCACCCCCTTTTGCTACAGAATCTCCAAATACACAGATGTTCATAATCGATACTCCTTTTTGTGATGATAAATATTTTATAATGTGATATTTAATATTATATTTCACGATTGGTAAAATGTCAATAACTAATTGCAAAAATACAAAAGTGTTTTATAATATTAGTAAGATTCTATGTTGTGAGGTAACTATGGATAAAATAAAAGAATTTAAAGAACAATTGACAGCGGCGAGACCAGAGGACTGGGAACAGATTCCTGATATCGATTTATATATGGATCAGGTTATCAGTTATATGACCCGCCAGCACATCGGTCTTGAACTAGAGAACGAGGAGACTCTGACCTCAGCTATGATTAACAACTATATCAAAAGCGGTCTCTTGCCGCGAGCCAAAGGCAAAAAAAAGTACAACAGAGAGCACATCGGCTACCTGACGGCAATCTGCCTGCTGAAGCAGGTGCTCAGTGTAGGAGAGACAGGCGTGCTTTAAACAATCAGATGGAACACAGAGACATCGAGGATTTTTATCATAACTATAAGGTTACGTTAGACAACGAGTTCAATCTTGTAGCAGAGGAACTGAAGGTAGATGCATCGGAGGAGGAATTGGCGCAGCTGGCGCTGAAAATGGCTGTATCCAGTTACGCACAGATGCTTGCATGCAAAAAAAGATTTTACAAGCGATCACCCCGGAAAAAGAGCAAGAAAATAGAAAATATGTCACAAAGAGACGCCCCTTTTCATAGTATAAATTATCTTACTGTGAAAGGGGTTTTATTTTTGAATAGAAAAGAGCCTTACATCGGTATGCCGATTATTCTTGGCGAATACGATGAAATAACAGCAGCACCAGACTGCAATGTAGAGATCAAACCACAGCCGCCGCAGCAGCCGAATCCGGATTGTATGCCGGATATGAGGCCGCAGCCGCCAGAAGACTGCACGCCGGACATTAAACCGCAGCCGCCACAGCAGCCGGATCAGAATCCTGATTGCATGCCGCAGCAGCGCATGGCTTTAGCGATGGCTTATGTGCCTTGGCAGAAATGGCAGCAGCCGTATGATTTCGAAAAAGGTCTAATGGTAGGAACCATTTTCCCTGATTTAGATCTACCATTTTAGGCTATCAAGGAGGGATGAAACGATGACCAGAGCAGAAGCACTGAGACGAGTACAGATGTATAGTTTTGCCCTGGACGATACAGGGTTATTCCTTGATACTCATCCTGACAACAGGGCAGCATTGACATTTTACGACGATACAAGGAAAAAATATCTGAGGCTGTCGAAGACTACGAAATGCAATTCGGACCTTTGACCGCCAAAGACTCTGATGTGAAAACGGATGGACCTGGGTGGACGCACCTTGGCCATGGGAAGTGGAGGAATAGTATGTGGACATATGAGAGAAAATTACAGTACCCGATTAATATCAAAAATCCGAATCCGGCAATGGCAAAGTTCATTATCACCCAGTACGGTGGACCAGACGGAGAAATTGGAGCGTCTCTCAGATACCTATCTCAGAGATACTCCATGCCGTATAGAAAAGTAGCCGGCGTTCTCACGGATATCGGCAGTGAGGAACTAGGTCACTTCGAAAATGGTATCTACCATCGTGCATCAGCTGACAAGAAATATGACAATCGAACAGATTAAAGAAGCCGGTTTCGAAGATTATTTCGTAGACCATACTTCTGGCGTTTATGCGCAGGCAGCAGCAGGCTTCCCGTTCGATGCGCTCTGTTTTTGCATCAAAAGGAGATGCAATTACAGACCTGACTGAGGATATGGCTGCAGAACAGAAAGCGCGTACTACTTACGATAACATTCTGAGAATGGTAGACGATCCGGATGTTATTGAACCGATTAAATTCTTAAGACAGCGTGAAGTTACACATTTCCAGCGTTTTGGAGAAGCCCTTCGAATCGTACAGGACAATTTAGACTCAAAAGAATTTCTATGCAATTAATCCAGAATTTGATTTAAGTTAATGTTATTTGAATTAAAAAGGCGATGAGCCCGTCTCATCGCCTTTTTGTATGCATTAACTTATTTGTTCTGCCTCTTTCTTTCTCTTTACTTTGATTGCCAAGGTAAAGGATAATACCACTGCTGCCAGACAACAGATACCCAGGAAGACGAACATTCTAAAGTAGCCGGCCTCATCTCTAAGGTGTCCAGCCAATTGCCGAACATGGCTGGAACAAACAGATCTGGCAGATAAATGACCATGGACGCGATACCGATGGCTGTGGCTGCATAGGAGATGGGGATATCAATTTCGTTAAGCACAGACCACATGACACCGTACATCATCATAGCGAAAGCCGACGCCAGCATGGAAATGATGATAGCGATGGTAACGCTGCTGACACCTGCCGGAATTTGCGTTGTCATGAAGAATAAGACCGCTAAAATCGCATAGCCGAACCCATAGAATTTGAGAGTGGATTTCAACAGCTTATCTGCAACGTATCCCCGACGGGTGCTAGGAAGTAAAGCACATAACCTCGAATGATTGCCAGAAGAGAAGAGTCGGAAACATCCATCCCTACCTGAGAAGTCAGGTAAGGCGTAAAGTAGGTCACATTGCTGTAAATCGTATACATGACGAACATGATGACTGCAGCCCACCAGAGATAGGGATTCCTGACGGCCTTGCCCACATCCCGTAAGTTAAACTTGTCATCTCCATTATCCTCAGAAAGTGCAATCGCGTTGTCTTTAAAGGTTAGAAGGACGAGAAGACCGGCGACGAGAACTGCAATGGACATGGCTACAATGGTTTTGAACATGGCAGAATGAGCATCTTCTGTAGAAGTATACAGGTCCCAGAAGAGAAAAACTGCAGGCTAAGCTGATAATGGAGCCTAAAGCGTAGTACCAGCCGTAAGCAGAGCCAGAATCGTCTTTGCCGCCAATCAGCCGTAAGCCTTTGTTCAGCGCTGTCCAGAAAACAAAGCTGGTGGAGAAAGCGAATAGAAAGAATACGATCAGTGCTGTGATATAGTTCATGGAAAAAGCGAGGATAAACCTAGAACGCCGGTGCTGAACAGAGACAGCACCAGCATCTTTTTCGTTGAGAATTTATCCGCTACGATACCGCCGGGAATATATAACACCATACAGCCGATGGCGTAGGCTGAAAGCAGAAAGCCTGCCTGGGCGTTGGTCATATGAAACGCTTCTAGCAATTTGTCATAATAGACGTATTTGATATAGGGCAGTTCGTAAATGACACTGCCGGCGATGGAAAACGAGATGATGGCAATAAAGCTCTGAAAACTTAAACCGATTTTTTTTCATAGTCATATCTCCTGTCTGATTTTAAAAAAAATACTCGTATATTCATCATATACTATAATGACTGCCGGCGAAAGTGGAAATTTATTTTAGGCTCCCTCTTTCCATGACACAATATTTGGTATATTATAATGCATAGTGGATGCCTCATGCTCTGTGGACGGCAGGTCCGTTATCTGGAAAGGAGAGGGCTGTGAAAAAAAGATAGGCAGTGATTACTTTAAGGAATTCATAAACATTGGAGATTTAAAACCAAATGGAAAAGGCCTTTTTACCTTTGTACGGTATGACACAGACCTGCAGGGGGATCAGTATAAAGGCAAACTTGTTTCTTTTCGACATGGAAAAGAATCGTGTGTCGGATCAGCTGACTTTCGAAAACAAAGTGGGCCTTCATCAGTGGCTGGATGATGAGCATTTAATGATAACTGCGCTGAGGGAGCAGGCGGATAAAGATCTGTCAGAGAAGGGAATTCCTCTGACTGTGTTTTTTACCGTTTTCATATACACACCAAGCAATATGAAGAACTTTTTCGAGTCCATAAAAACGTCTGTCAATTTGCCCGCATTGACGACAATAAATATCTTCTGCTGGCAGACGACAGTCTGTTAGAAGACGAATATCTGAGCGAAGCGGGCGGCAACTGGGACAAATATGCTGCAAATTGTCAAACGAGAGTTCTAAATACTTTGTCGCCGACGAAGTTCCTTTCTGGACCGACGGCTGCGGGTACGCAAACAAAAAAAGAGGGGGCTTTTTTCCTCTTTGATGGCGGATCCCTCAAACAATTATCCGCAGACGATTTCAGTGTCTGCGATGTGAAAGCTTGTAAAGAGCATTACGGCTTATTTATGGGGTGGACTCTGGCGGCGTGCAGAAAACAGAAGGAAAACTGTACAAAATCGACTACGACACCATGGACGTAGTTCCTCTGGATGAAACAAACCATTATATCTACACTTACATCCAGCCCCTGGATCGAGATCGTATTCTAGTCTGCAGGAATGACAGACGGTTTTCACGGCGAATACCAGAACGAGTATATCGATGTCATTGACCTGAAGTCGGGCACATTTACGAGAAACAATGGAAGCGCCGATGTTCACCTTTACGATAATGTCGTCAATGATATCACCTATCTGACCGGATGGCTCAACAAAATCACGGTGACAGACGACGGACTTTTTTGTTCATCGCCACCAGGGGAGGCGCATCAAAGCTGTACTACTGGCCTTTGGCAGCGACAAAATCAAAAGCGGTCACAGGGCAAGGCAAAATTCTGGACTATTTTGTACAAGACAATACTATTTACATGACGGCTATGCGAGGGTTATCCGGTCCAGAAATCTATTGCAAGAAGCTGAATGAAGAAAAAGAAATACGATTGAGCAATTTTAATAACCACCTGGAGGAGTCGTATGCATATGCACAAGTGGAAAGCTGCAATTTTATTAATTCTGACGAAATTGAAATAGAAGGCTGGATCATGGCGCCAACAGATTTTGATGAGAATCAGAAATATCCAGTGATTCTGTTTATTCACGGCGGACCTGGCTCTGCTTATGGTCCTGTTCTAAACCATGACATGCAGGTTATGTGTGCAAAGGGGTACGGTGTGATCTACTGCAACCCGAGAGGCTCTGAAGGCAGAGGCGGCGCGTTTGCTGACATCAGAACAAAGTGGGGAACTGTGGACTATGACGACTTGATGGAGTTTGTCGATGGGGCCTTAAAGCGGTATTCATGGATTGATGAGGAAAGGCTGGGTATTACAGGCGGGTCTTATGGCGGCATTATGACCAACTGGATCATCGGCCATACACAAGTTTCAAGCGGCTGTTTCAGATCGCAGTGTATCCAACCTTTTAGGGGAGACTGCTGCATGTCCGACATCGGGTTCGCCTGTAACAAAGATACCTACGGCGTGACGCCATGGCAAAACTCGGAATATCTGTGGGAACAATCGGCCTTAAAATATGCGCCCTCCATCAAAAACGCCGGTGCTGTTTCTTCACGGCATTGAGGACTACCGCTGTACCTGCGATCATTCGCTGCAGCTTCACAGTGCAATCACTTATTTTGGCGGTGTATCCAGAGTCTTTGCCTTCTTCAAAAAAGTCATGAACTTTGCAGAAGCGGCAGTCCTCAGAATAGGCAGCGGCGAATCGATGAAATGGTGAAGTGGTTTGAGCAGTATTTGTAGCAGTGAACAGAAGAGAAATGGAGGCCTAATATGTTTATGAGCTTTTTAGAAAATCTATACTATCAAACAGAGATCGGTCAAGCCTTTGACATCGTATGTATAAAGAAGATGCTGACAGACGAGTTATGTGGATATGAGTGCGTTTATCTATGCCAGAATTAAGAAAGAAGATATGCTGGAAAAACTTACAGCAGATCAATCTCGCTTTGCAGTTCTCTATAAAGATGCCTACCCTAAAAAAAAAGATAACATTATAGAATCGTGGAATCAGAACATAGAAACACTAGACCGCTACCAATCTGAACACTCTGAAGATTTAACATATCTTGAAGCCAATGCGATTGTAAACTGGGTGTATCGATCCTACCGGAATGCAGAAGAAAGAATGGAGTTTACAGAGTGGTTATTCAGCTACATCAAAGACTTGCATGAAATTCGTAATCAAATTCGTATTTCGCGTGGCGTGGCGTTTAATAAATCGAAGGTGGAAATTAATTTTATATCCTCAATTTCAGATGTCAACCAATTAATTTCCTTCTGCAGTTCAGCTGGCCAACAATTGTTTTTTCGCGGACATGCCAATGCAAATTTTCAACTGCTGCCATCTGTAATGCGTTCTGAACGCACAAAAAGCACGAAAGCATCATGTATCATGAATTACTGATTAACTGTCCAGATGATTTTGAGAAATGCCATACACATCTGGAGAAGTTGGTCCAGATGCAGCATTATGGTTTGCCGACTCGACTTTTGGATATCACAAGAAATCCGTTGGTGGCGCTTTTCTTTGCCTGTGAAAGTCAGTTTGAATCTTACGGCGAATTGGTATTGATCTCTGTTGAGAAACAACTAATCAAATATCCACAAAGCGATACCATATCTATTTTAGCAAGCTTGCCGTTATTCTCCTTTGAGAAACAAAGGTCCTTTAAAGAGTTAGCCAATGATTTTACAATCGACGATAAAGAATTCAATTATCGCATATCAAGACTGACTCATGAAGTTCGACTTGAAAAACCAGCTTTTCGAGCTGAGATAAAAAGGGAGGATTTGTTAAATCATTTTATCGTCTATGCGCTGAAGAATAATAATCGGATTGTAAAGCAGGACGGCGCTTTTATTTTGTGCGGCTTATCTGCAGACGGAAATTTAATGGGGAAGTTCAGATATAAAAATAAGAAAAAGACGGTAATCGTTATAATTGACAAAAAAGAAAATTCTAAAGGAACTTTCCAACTTTTCGATTAACGCGGCAGCCCTGTTTCCAGAAATCGAGTGTGTGGCGGAATATATTAAAGGGGAATATAGTTAATAGTTTTTTAAACAGCAGTGCGAGAACTTATTTTCATATGTCTGCTGTGTTGAATCGTTAGTGATTTTCAGATATAATATTATGAAAATGCAAAAGAGAGAAAATCATGAAAAGTTTTCATTTATATGCTTTAATTACGATTTTGTGTTGGTCGGTGGGCAACACATTTACAAAAAATCGCAGTCGCCTATTTCAGTCCATGTCCGCTTGCAGCTTTGCGATATGCAGTTGCCTTTGCTGCTTTTATCGTTATCGCTTTCAGCGTAAAGATGAAGCTGCCACAGAAACGAGACATCCTTGGTTTATCATCGCCGGAGCGACGGGTTTCTTTGGCTTTACGCTGGCTTTCAACAAAGGCTGTGAGACCGTGACGGCTTCTACTGCAAGCGTTATCCTGGCTGCTGTGCCGGTTATGACGGCGCTTTTGGCCAACTACATTTATACAGAGAAGCTGAAACCTGCGCAGTGGGCGGCTATTGCGGCAGAGTTCTGCGGCGTAGCGATCATGACTTTGATGAACGGACTGGAAGCGGTCAAACCCGGCATGCTCTGGGTATTGATTGCAGCCATATCCCTCAGTACCTATAATCTGATCGTCAGACATCTTACAAGACGGTATACTTCCCTGCAGACTTCGGCCTTCAGCATCTTTGCGGGCGCCATTCTGCTGATGGTATTTCTGCCCCAGGCCATTGGAGAACTATCGAATGCGCCGTTAAGGCCGCTGCTATACATCGCTTTCATGGGTATCTTTTGCAAGCGCTCTCGCTTATGCGACATGGGCAAAGGCTTTTTCTAAAGCGCCAAAGACCTCTCAAGTCAGCAATTATATGTTTTTAACCCCTTTATAACGGGGATACTAGAGTTTTTCCTGACAGGTGCGGTGCCTGATCTGGCTACGATCATCGGCGGCATCGTCATCTTTGCAGGACTGTTTTTATTTACATTTGGAGGAAAAGAAAGGAAAAGAGAAGATGAAATTAGTAATTCAGCGTGTCAGTGAGGCGTCGGTTGCAATAGACGGTGAAACGAAAGGACAGATCGGCAGGGGATTTATGGTCTTAATTGGCGTGGGCCAGGAAGATACAAAGGAAACTGCGGATAAATATATCAAAAAAATGATTGCCTTGCGTATCTTTGAGGATGAAAACGGCAAGACCAATCTATCTTTGAAAGATGTCGACGGTCAGCTGTTGCTGATCTCCCAGTTCACCCTCTATGCCAATTGCAAGAAAGGGAATCGGCCCAGCTTTATCGAGGCTGGGGCACCGGATCAGGCAGAGGCGCTTTATGAGTATATTGTAGAAGAATGCAAGAAGGCGGTTCCGATAGTGGAGACTGGTGAGTTTGGCGCAGATATGAAGGTATCGCTGACCAACGATGGTCCCTTTACCGTCATATTAGATGAGTCTATACTATAACATGACGATACCTTTAAAACATCACTGACAGTCATGTTTCAACGAACGCATCCTTGCAGCGAAGCTGAAAGATTGATGCATTTATTATAGTATATGTTTATTATCAAAACGCAACTAGTCCGAGTTCGGACTAGTTGCGTTTTACGTTATGTAGTATACACTGCAAAAAACCTGTTTGGACTACAGCAAAAAAAAGATTTTGGCACTTTAGACATGTTCGATCCGGTGTTATGATTTTAACAAACATTACTAATTGGTGGTGACTGACCCGCATGGTATACTGATGATATGAATATTACAATAAACAGAAACAGCGAAACCCCAATCTATTTGCAGATTGCGGGAACTATCAAGAATATGATAGAAAAAAAACGAACTGGTCAAAGGCTATAAGCTGCCAGGAGAGAGGCAGCTCGCCAGTGAACTGGGCGTTCACAGGAATACCGTCGTAAAGCCTATGGCGAACTAGTGTCAGAGGGACTTTTAACTGCATCCAGACAGGCGCCAAAAGGTTATTTTGTCCAGAGCGCAGTGAACTCCTGGAACTTTTAACAACCGATTCTTCCTCTGGAAAAGATGATCCGCTACCATTACAATGAGAGAGAAAAGCGCTTTCAGGAGATATTTAACGACTCCGTGGACAAGGGCTACATTTCCTTTGGCGGCATTGTCATGGACAAGAAGGTCAATCCGGCAGGTGACATGGGCTCCATCGTAAAGCATATGCTGCAGTTTGATGAGGATGGGGAATCATGTCCTTTTATCACGACGACAGCGAGCGGCTGAAAAGAATATCTGTCATATTTCGCCGCGGAAAACATGTACGTCAATGCGAAGAACGTACAGATTGTAGCGGAAACCAATCAGGCCTTGTACTATCTGATGACGCTCTACCTTTCCGAAGGCGACAGTGTCATCGTAGAGGAACCCATCGTGCCTGACAACGCCTCCATCTTTCGAAACGGCGGATTGAATATGGTTACCGTGCCCATGGAGGCGGGATGGTATGGACATGGACAAACTGGAAATGCAGATAAAAAAGCATAAGCCGAAGTTCATCTATACCATGCCCAACTTTCACAATCCCACGGGAGCGGTCATGTCCCTTTCGAAACAGGGAGCGGCTGCTGGAGATTGCCCAGCGTTACGGAGTGCCCATCATTGAAGAAGATTCGCAGAGAGACTTCCGCTATACCCAGGAACGACTTCCCAGCTTGTATTCTCTCGACCAGTACAAGTCCGTAGTCTATGTGGATTCTTTCACTTTGACCTTCCCCTATGGCGTCAAAGTCGGTTACGTGGTCGGACCCTATGACCTTGTGGATATGCTGGGACGGCTGATCACGATGACGGAGACTTTTGTCAGCAATATGGGCGCCTACATGATCAGCGAATATATCGAGCGGGATTCTTTGCAGAACATACGAAGCGGCTGGCGGCTTATTACAGCCAGAAACTGGATTTGCTCTGCAGCCAGTTGGATCAGATTGAGCAAAAAGGAATTACCTATCAAAAGCCCCAGGGAGGGATTCTTCTCTGGTGTACTTTAGATGAGAATATAAATGAAAGAAAGCTTTTTCTCGCGGCAAAGGAGAAAGGAGTTTTGATGATGCCTGGGTTTCTGTTCTATCCTTACGGGTATCAGGGACGGGTCATATCAGACTTTGTTTTTCCAATGTCAGCGATCAAGAAATCGTCGACGGCGTCAGACTCCTCGGAGAAGCCATCGACCAAGTAAAAACAAAGGAGAATTGCGATGAGTAAATACGTAGAGTACCGCAGAGAATTTCACAAGTACCCGGAACAGGGTTTTAGAGAAATCAGAACCAGCGCCAGGATTGCGGAAATTTGACAGGGATGGGCTACCAGTGCCTTATGGGACCCGATGTCGTCAAAATAGAGACCATCGGCACGGAAACCGCAACGGAAGAAGAAATGAAAGCGGCCATGGAGAGAGCCGTCAGCCAGGGCGCAAAACCGGAATTCGTGGAGCGAACAAAGGGCTATCCGGGTGTCATTGCCGAATTTGATACGGGTAAAGACGGCCCGGTGACGGCCTTCCGCTTTGATATTGACTGCCTGCCTTATGATGAACCGAAAAATGAAGGTTACAGACCTTTTGAAGAAGGTTATATCTCCTGTAACGCCGGATCTGTCCATGCCTGCGGCCACGATTCCCACACGGCCATGGGTCTTGGAATTGCAGACCAGCTGATGGCAAGAAAAGATGAGTTCAAGGGAAAAATCAGACTGATCTTCCAACCGGCCGAGGAAACTTTTAATGGCGCCCAGTCTATTATCGACAAAGGCCATCTGGACGATGTTGAATATTTTATCGCCATGCACGTGGCTCTCAGTGCGGAGAACAGGCCTCTGCCGTCCAATACCATCGCCTGCGGCTGTAAGGACTTCCTCAGCGACAGGCAGCTGGACGTTACCTTCCACGGAAGAGCCGCCCACCCTTGCGGTGCAGCCCAGGAAGGAAAGAATGCTTTTGCTTGCGGCCTGCACAGCGGCACTGAATCTCCACGCCATCGCACCCCATGAAGAAGGGCTCTGCAGAGTCAACGTCGGTGAACTCTATGCGGGCGTTGCGCCCAATACCATCGCTCCCAACGCATTGATGAAAGTGGAATACAGGGGGCAGACGCCGGCCGTAGCCGCTTATGCAGGGAAAAGAGTCTTCGACATTTTAGATGGAGCGGCAAAAAGCCTACGATATGACCTATACTTACCTGGATTACGGAGAAGTGCCTGCCGGAAAAAGTGACGATGCCATGATGGCGGTCATCGAAAGAGCCGCTAAGAAAGTACCATGGTTTGAAAAAATCTATTTTGAGGGCAACGTGGGCGGCACCGACGACGCCGCGGCCATGCTCACAAAAAGTGCAGCAGAACGGCGGGATGGGCACCTACATCGGCGTTGGAAGCGATACTACCCAGCCGGTACATAACGCCGAATTTGATATCGATGAGGATTGCATCGATGCTGCAATCGACTTATGCATGTTTGTTTTAGAAGAACTGCACGGCATAGGATAAACGTTATTGCTGAACAGGAAAAAGGAGGTATGTATGGAAAAGAAAAACGCAAATTATCTGTGCCCCATACTTATGTCATCATCGGAATTATATTAGTCATTGTCACTCTGATGACCTATGTCATCCCCGCCGGTCAGTATGACCGCGTGATGGATGAGGCATCAGGTCAGGAAATCATCGTTACAGGGTCTTATCATCACGTGGAGCAGACTCCTGTGGGTCCGTTCAAGATGGTTACGGCTTTGGCAGAAGGAATGGTCGATGCTTCTGATATCATTTTCTTCTGTTTCTTCGCTTACGGCCTTGTCTACATGATGATCAAAACAGGCGCTTTTTACGGAGGAGTCAGTGCCCTGAAAAAGAGTCATGAGGGGGAAAAGAGATTTTAATTCTCCCGGTATTTATGATCGTCTTTGGAATCTGCGGCTCCACTTTTGGTATGTATGAAGAGGTTTATGGACTACTGCCTGCCTTTATCGGTATCGCTATCGCCATGGGCTATGACGGCCTGGTGGGCGGAGCGACAGTCGTATTGGGCGTCGTCACTGGGTTTGCGGCAGCGACACTCAATCCGTTTACCATCGGTATTGCACACGGCATCGCCGCACTACCCATCGGCTCAGGGGTCTGGTACCGCATTCTCTGCCTGGTGCTCTTTGAAGCGCTGGCAATCTGGTACGTCATGCGTTATGCCCACAGAGTCGAAGAAGGATCCGACACTGTCCATCGTCAAAGACGTCCACTTCAACGTGGACGAGGGTATGACCAGTGAGAAGATGGAGAAGCTGCCGTTTACGGGCAGACATAAACTGATTATGCTGGTCTTTGCCTGCACCATCGGCCTTTTGGTCTATGGGACGACCCAGTTCGGATGGTATCTGTCGGAGACTTTCCGCCCTGTTCATCATCGCCATGTTCGTCGTCGGACTTTTTAGGCGGATTTGGACCCAGTGAAATCTGCAGGAAATTTGTAGAGGCGGCCAGTGAAATCCTCTTTGGCGCGGTGGTCATCGGTGTGGCCCGCTCCCTGGTGGTCGTGATGAACGAAGGCAACATCATCGACTCCCTGGTATACTACATGTCCAGTGCGCTGACGGACGTACCTAACGGCATCGCGGCTGTGGGCATGGTCATCGTGCAGAACATTCTCAACTTCTTCATTCCATCAGGTTCAGGACAGGCGGCAGTATCCATGCCGATTATGGCAAACCTGGCGGACTCCATCGGCATGCACAGACAGATTGCCGTACTGGCATTCCAATTTGGAGACGGATTCTCCAATATGTTCTGGCCGACGGTCATCGCCACAGAATGCGGCATCATGGGCATTCCTCTCCAAAAGTGGTACAAATTTGCCTGGCCGTTATTCATCATGATGTTCGCATTGCAGGTCGTACTGATCGTCGTGGCTACCATGATCGGATACCAATAAAGCTTTGATTGAATTTTAAAACACATGTGATATACTAAATGCCAGGGAATGAAGTTCTCCCCTGGTATTTGCCAAAACCACTGTCAAAGTTGATGACTTCTGCATAGTTGCAGAAGTCTTTTTTTGGTTATATGGAGGTATCATATATGTTACTAAATTGTTTTGCCGTAGGTGCCGGCGGCTTTATCGGCTCTGTATTTCGGTATCTGTTCAGTCTGATTCCTTTTTTGCACAGGGAAACGCTGCCTCTGCAGACGTTGCTCGTCAATGTGGTCGGCGCGATCATCATCGGCATCGTCGTCAAATCGTCGGAATCTTATGGAGCCTTCAGTGAACAGACCATGTTGTTTCTGAAAGTAGGCGTCTGCGGCGGTTTTACGACCTTTTCCTCCTTTGCACTGGAGTCCTTGAACCTGATGCAGGAGGGAAAGAGCATGATGAGTTTCGTGTACATAGCGGCCAGTGTCGTGTTATGCCTCCTGGGCGTCTATATCGGAAAATGGATTGCCGGCTGTTTTGGCGCATGAAAAGGGGCGGATATCGTGAAAAATTGTTGCTGGCCATCGACGGCTCTGCGCGCAGCATGAAAGCAGCGGAACAGGTCAATGCGATTTTAAAAGCACGGCTGGAACCGGGGAACCAGCAAAAAGCCCACTATGACATCAATGCATATGAAACCATTAAATTATAAATACACAGAGGAGTGATGATTAAGATGACAGAAGAAGAAAAAATCTTCGCGGGACAGATTTTTGATCCGCGAAAAAAGAATTAAAAGACATCAAACACAGAGCGCACGAAGTTTGCCGAAGATATAACGCTTTGGACGAGTATGACCCTGGCCGCTCGCCCATCATCAAAGAACTGATCGGATCTATCGGAGAAACTTACTATTTTCAGGGACCGATCCAGTTCAACTACGGCAGCCACACCTTTATCGGTGAAAACTTCTTTGCCAACTTCAATCTGACGGTCATGGACGACGCCCGCATCTATATTGGTGACAACGTCTGCTTTGGACCGAACGTGTCACTGATGGCGACCAACCATCCGCTGATTGCGGCGGAGCGCATGGGTGTCAATGAAGATGGATCTACGACTATGGCGGAATTTGCAGAGGAAATCCACATCGGCAATAACGTCTGGATCGCCTGTAATGCCGTAGTCATCGGCGGCGTTCACATCGGTGACAATGTGGTCATTGGTGCCGGCAGCGTGGTGACAAAGGACATTCCGGCCGGCTATCTGGCCTACGGAAATCCATGCCGTGCCGTCAGACCCATTACAGAAGCGGATTCCGTATACAGAGAAGGACTGTCCTTTTTTAACGAAGAAACGGCGTAAAGTATTGCTCACTGAATGCTTTACGCCGTTTAAAAACAGATTTAGAGAGTAAATTTACCGCAGCTCCTGTTTTACACCCCCTGCGCACCGGCCTGATGTACTTCCAAAATTGCTCTGGGTTAAAATAAAAGTAGATCATTCTGCCGGGAGAAGTATCAAAACAGTAGCTGGTGCCTGTAAAATCAAAGGCAGCCATTGCCTTTTCCATCTTTTCTTCCACGCTGCGGTTTTCCTGTTCATAATCAAAAGGTCCGTGCTCAAAGACGATGTATTCGCCTGCGGGAACATCGGCCAAAAAGCATCTGTGGCGGTACTGCGCCTTTGTAGTCAGAAGGAAGACGTACGCCCCAGCACTCTGTACGAGGAATGCCCCAATCGCACAGTCGTCCTTGCGGGTCGTTCATGTAGGCCATAACCTGGCCGCTGCTGCAGTTGACTTCACTGCCGCCGTCATCATCCAGCTTCCTTTGATGCTGTCCAGCAGGCCGCAGATCGTTTCATAGTCCTGGCCTGGAATCAGATTCTGTTTCTGCCAGAAATCCCAGTATCCATTGCTTTCATAGTTTTTAATATGCAAAAACTTTTGTGCGCGGGGATCGTTACAAAATAAATTTTAATGTCTTCTGTTGATTTCAACATGCCAATTTCTCCTAATCCTAAAAAAATAGCGGTCGAATGGGTTGATCTTTGTACGCAGGACGAGGGGCTTAGGCCTTTTTCGGTATTCGCTCGGCGTAATACCGTAGGTCCCTTTGAAAGCCCTGGTAAACGCTTCATGTGATGAAAATCCATAATCTAAAGCGATGTCCAAGATATTTCTTTCGTTATCCCGCATCTCTTTGAGGGCGAAGGCTAACTTCCGCTGCCGCAGGTAATCACGAAATTGCATACCCGATATCTCTTTAAATTTTCTGGTCATATAAAATTCCGAATACCCCAGCTTTTGAGAAAGTATGCGTAAAGTCAGCGCTTCGTCATCATGGTTTGTAATACACTTGTCGATTTCATCAACGACGATTTGAATTTGCTTCTGCCATTGGTACATCAATCTGTTCACCTCATTTCACCCGTCTTGAACATATTATAAAGAAAAGAGAGCGGCGGCTGCTTGATTTTTACTTGTCAAACTTGATACAAAAAAACAGCCTGCTACGTCTGCAGGCTGCCTTCTTCTGATACTTGTGATTCTTTCTTGGTCAGCAGGAAAATAGTCACAAAGATACACATAAAAACCTACTATATCCATAATTTGCAGAGGCACTCTCAGCCAGACGACCATGAAGACAGTGGCAGCCACCGGCTCGATGCTGGCCAGCATGCTTGCCTTTACTGCACCACAGCGGTTGACGCCTACCAAATACATTGTAAAGGCAGAATGGTGCCGAAGAGCACGATAGCGATAAAGGCGATGATACATCTGATATCGTAGACCATGGGCGCATTCCAGATGCCGCAGCCGATGCAGAGGATGATGCCGCCCATCAGCATGCCGTAGCCCGTCACAGTGATACTTCCGTATTTGTCGATAATTTTTCCCGGCAGCATGGTGTAGAGCATCAAGGCTACCGCCGACCAAAGTCCCCAGGACAGACCCAGAGGCGTGATCACCATGGTGTCGATACGGCCGTGGGTCGCGATGAAAAAAGACGCCGATCAAGGCCATGATGATGGCACAGACTTCTTTTCTCTTTGGCAGTTTTCGGGCGAGAAAACAACTGACGATCATAATCAGCACTGGTCCCAGATACTGCAGGATGGTGGCAGTGCCTGAGTTAGAATAAGAAATTGCCTTCATGTAAGTGAGCTGACAGAACAAAAAGCCCGTGACAGAGAAAATAATCAGCCGCAGAGCAGATGTTCTATCTGTCCAAATAGAAATCATATTTTTCCTGTCAGTAAATAGACCGTTTATGACCAGAATCAATCCGGCAGCCAGAAGTCTTACCGCTGTCAGATAAGTTGGATCAGCATCAAAATTGTCAAAAAATATATTGCGCGCAGGTTCCGGAAAAACCCCAGAAAACGGCGGCAACGAGCGTAATTATAACACCAATATTTCTTTTCATTTTCCACCTCGTAAAAAATTCTACAGATCCCAGTATATCATAAATTGTTGTGAATGCATACGACAAAATCCGACCAGATCAGAGATTTGGAGATTTTCAGCATAAATTCTGTCTAGCAGCTCGATTACATCTCGCTGGACAGAATATCATAGAATGAAATTTGCTTTATCGATAGGAATTTGATACAATTGCTGTATGAATTTTAACTGAAGGAATAATTATGGAGAAAAAAACGAACGACCGAAAACCAGATTGATATTTTTATTATCCAAACAGGCATACCCACAGTTTTTGTCTGTCTTTATATATCAAAGCGGGAGCTCTTTACGAAAGTGATGAAGACAATGGGATCACACATTTTTGGAGCACATTCTCTTTCGTAACATAAACCACCTGATGGAAGGGAACCTCTACAAGGAAATCGACAGGCTGGGTCTGTACTTTAACGGCGCCACGTATAAAGAGTTCATGCAGCTCTTTATCATCGGCGCTCCGGAGCACTTTACCGAAGCGGTACAGTTTCTAGTCAAGGTCTTCGAGCCCATATCTCTGCCGGCAGTGGAGATCAAGACAGAACAGCAGCGGGTGAAGGCTGAAATCCGGGGGGAGTCAGAAGATTTTAAGAGTCTGGACTACTTTGCCGGCACCCACGCCTGGAAGGGTACGTCCCTGCGCAATACCATTTTGGGCACCAAAGGCAATGTCAATACCTTTCATAAAAAGAAAATCTGTCACTACCAGAAAGAGCTGTTTACTGCCGGCAATTTCTTCTTTTACGTCACGGGCAGCGTCTTGAGGAGGATCTGGATCAATTGGCAGCCTGCCTGCAGGAAATTCCTGTTGCGTCTCCTTTGTTGAAAAAGGAAAATTTAGCGCCGATACCAGAGGACTTCGGCCAACGTCATGTTTTGATCAACGTAAAGAACAGCCGCTATTCGATGGTGCAGTTTTCCTATGATTTTGTGACATCAAAATATACGGCCGCAGAACTGGCTCTGCTCTATGACGTACTGTCTTCCGGCGAGAATTCTCTCATGCACCAGGAGCTGTCAGAAAAAAGAGGGCTGATCTACAGTTTTCTGCCACCCTAGAGAAATACAATAACATCGGACGGATTTACCTCACCTATGAGGTGAGCAGCCGCCATATCTATGACTCAATATCCATCGTGAAAGAAGGTCTGGCTTCACTGGCAGACACCATGGAAGCGCGTCTGGCTTACGTTTTGCCGGAGTACGTGGATAACGCCTATATGATTTACGACGACAACGAGAGCTTTAACTGGCAGAGAGCTTATGAAAACCATATCATGAATGGTGATTCCGTCGCGATTGAGGACACAAAAACGTCTTACCAGGCCGTCACCGGAGAGAGATTGTCAGAAATTGCAGCGGAGATTTTCATTCCGCAGAACCTGGTGCTCTCTATCAAAGGCGACAAAAAGCGGATTGATATTGAGAAAATACGCAAAATAATATTGTTATGAAAGAGTTACAGTTACCAGCAATAAAAAAAGCCAAATAAGGTCATCAGCTATTGGAAGGCAGAATGGAGGATCGTTCTGCTCATTGTGATTACAGGCATTATCTACAACGGCTCGATGGAACTGGGACCGATTCTCCAAGGCAAGGTCATCGATCTGATTGTGGCGGAGCAAGAGCAGACAATCATCGTCAGGTGGATTTTGATTTTTATTCTCACCATCGCAACTATCCAGTTCTGCCGCTGTCTGAAGCGGTATTATGTCAGATTGTTCGCGAATCGAACCAGCGCCTCTATGCGAAATATCGTCTATAGAAACATCCTCAGCGAGGACATCACGCAGCTAAAGGACCAACGCACCGGCGATTTGATGACAAAAGCCATTTCTGATGTGGGGAATGTGTGGAAGGCATGAGAAAGTTTACCACGGAAGTCTTCGATACGGGAATCTTGATGAGCGCGTATTTTATCACCTTGCTCTATTACGATGTCAAACTGACCCTGACCGCCTCTGTTTGCATCCCGGCGGCGATGCTCATTGCGGAGAGGATGAAGACGACGATCTATCGTTATACAAAGCGTTACCGGAAACAGCTCTCGGAGATCAGTCAGCAGACTTTAGAAAATGTGGAAAACGAGCTGTTATATAGAATGCATGGCGTGCAGGAGATAAAAACGAGGCTTACGACGAGATGCTTTCTGACTTGCAGAAGAAAGCGATTCGCGCTAACGTATTAGAAAATTCTATGCAGCCCCTTTATAAGACGATCGGATTGATTGGTATTGTACTGGTCGTCTATTTCGGCGGGCAGATGGTGATCCAAGGGGATTGGACCATAGGGCGATTTTCTGCCTATCTGACGATTTTTACTGCGTTTTCTGTCAAAGTCAGCAAAGCTGCTAAGCTTTTTAACTCTGTGCAGAAAGCGCAAGTTTCCTGGCAGAGAATCCTGCCTTATCTCAACCCGGTGGAAAAAAAGGAAAGGCGGCGAGATTCACAGACGAACAGGAAAAGGTGACCCTGCAAGTAAGAAATCTTTCCTCTGGCATCATAAAAAGAGCGGACTTCGAGGTGCAGTCGGGAGATATCGTCGGTATTACAGGTCCGGTAGCCAGTGGAAAATCTACCATCGGCAGACTGCTGCAAGGATTGTTCCCCCTACGAGGGCAGTATTACGATAAATGGAACGGAACTTGCCAATATAGAGTCAGCGGCCGTCAGCCGTTATATTGTCTACATGGGCCATGACAGCAGGCTTCTTTCCGATACGATCTACAACAATATCACCCTGGGAGAAGATGGAGACGTCAGACAGGTTTTAGCTGACGTCTGCTTTGAGCAAGACCTGGCCTCTATGCCAGAAGGTTTCGAGACGTTGGTCGGCGCCTCCGGTGTCAGACTCAGCGGCGGCCAGCAGGCCAGATTGGCTTTGGCGCGGATGCTGTACAATCGGAGCCGCATATTGGTCTTAGACGATCCTTTTGCGGCGGTAGATGTGGCCACGGAACGGCAGATTATTGAAAACCTGAAAAATCGTTACAGTGACTGCGCCATTATCTTGATTTCACACAGGATTGCTTCTTTTGACCAGCTGACCAGGTTCTCTTTGTATATGAGGGGACGACCACCTTTGACAGCCACGATCGCTTGCTGGCAGATTCAGAAAAATACCGGGAGATTTTCACACTCCAGAAGGAGGGCGGGAATGCTGAAATTCGATAAAAAACGTGGAAATGACGGAATCAAAGATTCCTATTCCCACATGTCGCCCTCAAGGGGCGGCTCTTCGCAAGGTACGTTCTTTGAAACATACGGAAATCCGTCCTTCGGACGATATTTCCTATGTTATAAAAATATATAGCGGCTCTAGCCCTGGTCATCGCCGCGGTAGTGGCTGCCAGCCTGCTGCCGCCGCAGGTTTTGCGATTGATCGTAGACGATTATTTGATGGCAGGCAAGGCGGAGGGACTGCTTGCCATGGGCGGTATCTACCTAGGGACTTTCGCCCTGGTGGGATTCTTTGACTTTCTGAAAGGCTGGCTTTTGACCACGGTAGGACAGATGATTGTCAAAAAATTGCGCAGCAAAATGCAGCAAAACTGACCAAGCTGCCGGCCAGTTACTTTACAAAGAACAGCAGCGGTCAAATAACGTCAAAATTTATCAATGACGTGGACAATATCAGCGCCTTGTTTACAAATGGCGTGATCAGTATGGCCATCGACTGCTTTAAAATCGTCGGTATTATTATATCTATTTGGTTTTTCAGCGTAACGATGGGAATCTTCGCCCTGGGCCTGGTTCCAATCATCGGCCTGCTGACCCGGTTCTTTAAAGTGAGGATGCTTCGCTCACAGAAAGCAAATCTGAGGGAACTGGGCAAAGTCAACAATCACATCAGTGAAAGCATCAGGAATATTTTAATGATCAAAGCCTTTCACAAAGAGAAATACATGGAAAGGCGGTACAGAACGTATTTAGCTGAGAATTATCAGACCATGAACCAGGTGAACTTTTACGATTCCTGTTATTCTCCGATTATTCAGATTATGACCGCATGCTCCATCGGTTTTATTCTCTATCTTGCCATGGGCGGCAGTGGAAATGTTCTGGGTATTTCTATCGGTCAGGTCACAGCCTCAGTAAACTTGATAACCAATCTTTTCTCGCCGATTGACAGTTTGGGTACGGAATTAGCAGCCATACAAAAAGGTATGTCAGGGATAGACAGCGTCAAGGCATTTTCTGCAGCAGCCTGAAGAAGCAGAAAAAGAAATGTTTCCAGAACTTTTAAACAGAGATATCGAACTGGAGTTTCAACACGTCACCTTTGCTTATGAGAAAGGGCAGGATGTAATCAAAGATTTCAATCTGCGGGTTGGCAGTGGAGAAAACGTGGTGGTGACAGGCCGTACTGGTGCGGGAAAGTCCACCTTGTTTAAGCTGGCGGCAGGTATTTTGCAGCCTGTTTCAGGCCGTGTGCTGGTGGGCGGCGTGGAACCCTTTCGCATCACGGGGACGGAGAAGCGGAAAATTTTCGGTTATGTGCAGCAGGACTTTTCATTTATAAGAGGCAATATCTGGGATCAGATCAGCTTGGGCGATCCCTCGATCAAAAAAAGGACATTGCAGAGGTCATAGAATTTGTCGGCTTGACTCAGGCGGTAACCAATCTGGAGCGAGGCTTTGAGACTTTGGCAGATGCGGAGCTTTTCTCCCAGGGACAGCGGCAGCTTTTAGCCATCGCCAGAGCTATGGTCTGCAACCCGAAGATTTTGCTGCTGGACGAGGTCACAGCAAATCTGGACACCGTGACAGAAGAAAAATTGTAAGCGTGCTGAAGAAGGCGGGCGGAGACAGGACGATGCTTTCCATCGCACACAGACCGAGAGTTCTCAGCGAAGCAGAAAGGAAGATTGAACTATGACTTTTAAACAGGCGTTTTTTAAAATTTACGACAGAAAGATAAACGCTGGCGAGATTACTTTCAGCCAGACAGGAATAAAAAAGGACGACTTTACAAGGCTGTGCACCGAGGAGGGCTTTGTCTTTGATGAAGAGACCTTAGAGAAGATCAGTGTGACCATGAAACTGACGGAGGCAGAAAAGACCATGCTTTCTGACACTTTTAGAGAAAGACATCGTATCAAAATAGTATTTTAATATTAGGAGGTAATCCATCGTGAAGAAATATGCAGGACTGTTGATTATTATGGCGGGCACCTGCTGGGGCGCCATCGGCATTTTCATCAGAAAATTAAATGCCATCGGCATTGAATCCATGCAGATCGTAGAAATCAGAGCGATTGTGGCGATGCTTCTGATTGGAATCGGCGTATTGATTTACGATAAACGTCTATTTAAAATCAGGCAGAAGCATATATGGTGCTTCCTGGGCACCGGCATCGTGGGAATTATCTTTTTCAATTTGTGCTATTTTATTACTATAGAAGCCTCCTCTCTTTCTGTGGCGGCGGTACTGCTTTATACAGCGCCCATCTTCGTCATGATTTTCTCCGCCGTTCTTTTTCAAGAAAAGATCACGAGAATCAAAGTGATTTCTCTGACCATGGCCTTTACAGGCTGCGTTCTGGTCAGCGGCATCTTTGACGGCAGCGCCGTGCTTACGGCCAAGGGATTTCTGATCGGTATCTGCGCAGGCTTGGGATACGCCCTCTATACGATTTTCAGCAGATATGCTCTAAACTATGGTTACAACCCGTTGACGGTGCAGTTCTATACCTTTCTGTTCGCCGTCATAGCAGGTGCCTTTTTACGGATTTCAGGCAGGTGGAAATCGCCGTTGTGACTGAGGGGACCGGAGCTATGGCTGTGATTGCCGGTATTGGCTTGATTTGTACGGCTGTACCGAACGTACTATACACATCGGGTCTCAGATACATAGATAATGGGAAAACTTCCGTCATGGCCTCTATTGAACCGGTCATGGCTATCGTCTTTGGAATCCTGCTGTTTCACGAGGTGCCGACGCCTCTTGCGGCAGCAGGAATGCTTCTGTCCCTGAGCGCGATTATTTTAGTAAATTATGAGAAAAAGGGTGCGTGACCGAATGAAAGATTCCTACCACACATACCGCCGAAAGGGCGGCAATAATCAATGTACTTTCTATATATGAAAAAAGCGATGCATCTTATGATTCATCGCTTTCAATGTTTTTGTCCAAAAGAAAACGCAGAAATTCATCGGTATATTTGTTGAAGGTGCGGGATGGGTTGTAGACGACATAGATACTGGTTTTGAAATGTACCGCCTTCAATCCACTTTTTCCTGATCAGTTCCTGAGGAAGATCTTCGGTCACGATGGAGTCTGGCAAAATGGAGACACCCATGCCGTTCATAGCCATCAACAGTGACGTGCGGTTATCGTCACAGATAAATTTATAGTGAATGGTTTCCCTGAAGGTGCTCATATTCATGTCGATATATTTCTTCCACCTGCGCACCGTTATGAGGGGAAGTTCTGCCAGTTCAGGCAAGGTAATCGTATGATCCTCACGCTGAAAAAAATCAGGTCTGCCTACGGCGACCAGATGATCGTTGGTCAATTTGATATAGTCTAATGGTTTGTTCATATCAAAGGGTGTGCGGATAAAAGCTAAATCGATGATGTTGTTTTCTAAGAGATTGAGCAGCTCAAAGCTGTTTTTTTCTGTAATTTCAAAGTAGACCGGTTTTTCTTCATAGAAATTTTTAATCAAGTTCAGTGAATATTGGACCGACGAGGTAATCATGCCCAAACGGATGGTCTCGCTGCCTGCGTCCATCAATTCCCGCATGATCAGATCATTATATGCTACCAATGATGTCGCATGGGTGTAGAGCAGGCGGCCTTCATTGGTCAGCTCGACACCCCTCGTCGAACGATCAAAGAGCTGCACATTGAGTTCATCCTCCAATAGTTTAATCTGCTTGCTCAGCGGGGGCTGAGACATATGCAGTTCTTTCGCAGCTTTTTACATATGGAACCATTTTCTGCGATGGTTATAAAATTTTTCAATGTTTTAATGTCCATACTATCTCACCACACGTCTTTTTCTGTATTCATCATATTATATCATCAACTACTTTTTGTCCGGTCATACTGAATGGGTATGACTGACATACGTAAACAGTATTTTCTGAATTTTTAGATTTGTGCTATGCTTTTGGTAGAGAAAGGATGGAACGTATGACCAGCTTTTTACTATCAGTAGCACCGATTATCGTGCTGTTCGTGTGTTTATTAGTCGTAAAATTATCCGCAAAACTAGCGAGTATGATTACTTTTTTCGCTGCCTTTGCAGAATTTCTTTTCTGGGTGAAACCAGGGTCCATTGGCATGGCAATCACCATTGAGAAAGGTGTAATGATGACAGTCTTTGTCGGACTGATCGCTTTTGGAGCGATGCTTTTATATAACCTGGTGGACGTATCCGGCGGTTTCAGCATCATCAATCGTTGGCTGTCAAATGTGTTTCGCGATCGTTTCGTCCTGTTTTGATGATCAGCTGGGTGTTTTTCTGCATTTCTGCAGGGCATCGCAGGTTATGGCCTGCCGGCGGTCATCGCCACGACGATTTTGATGAAGTCCGGCTTCCCCGCGGCAAAAAAGCGGCAGCAGCTTTCTTTACTGGGCCACTCCTGGGCAATCAGCTTTGGTTCCATGGGTTCTTCGATCTTTGCCATTGATCTGGTGACCAGCACGCCGCAGAAGGAAATCCTTACGGGCATGTCTCGTTACGGATCTCTGGGCATGCTCTGCTGTGGCCTGGGGGTCTGTTTTATCTACGGCGGGGCGGCCTTCGTGTGCAGAGGGCTGAAATATGTGGTGCCGGCCTGGGCGGCGATGACCGTGTCCCTGATGGTAATGGCTGAGTATGAGATGGTTTCTGTCATCGGCTTTGTGACAGGTATGGTTGGCGTTGCTGTCATGATGGTGGTCAACCGCCTGTCAGACCGGAAAGAGAGAAGCATGGCTGACGCCGGACAGAAGAGACGATTGTTTGCGAGCGTCCTCCCTTATCTGTTGATCATCCTGCTGTCACTGACCTTTTTTGTGCTGAATCCGGGCCTCGAGATTTCCGTTTCTTTTCCAGGATACGAGACCTTGCAGGGAGCGGTGGTAGAAGCAAAACCGGACTACGTGGTCTTCAATATATTGAAATATCCGTTTACCATCATTCTGCTGACTACCATTGCCAGCGTCATCTATTACTGTCGGATTGGCCGCATGGAGAGAAAGCAAACTGGATTGATTCTTCAAAATACCATTAGGAAAATCGTGCCGACAGAAACTACGCTGCTCTTTTTCTTTCTCTGTACCGCATCCATCATGATGGACGGCGGTATGACGACGATTCTTTCGACTGGTATCGTGGAACTGACGGGGAGCGGATACCCCTTTATGGCTTCGCTCATCGGCATGCTCGGCGCCTTTATCACGGGCAGCAATACCAATTCCAATATCCTATTCGGTTCGCTGCAGGAAACAGCCGCTCTGTCTCTGGGCATGGAGCCGGCACTGATGTGCGCTGTGCAGTCCATCGCAGCATCAGTGGGCGGGACCATCGGTCCTACGACAACGGCGCTGGTCGCAGCGGCTGCAGGGAAAAGCGGGCAGGAAATTGAAATTTATAAATATACCTTACTGCCTACCATTGTAACAGCGATGATGCTGGGGCTGACCAATATCATTTTTATCTGATGTTATATCGCGGCAAAACAAAGGCTGCTAGATATAAAAATGAGCTCATGATCCGTTATTATTTGATTATTAATTAGGGAGAGAAAATGGAAAAGAAAAACGATCATTGAAAGTACCTCACACTTATGTATTGCTCTTTGCCATGGTCGTCATCTGTGCCTTGATGACATGGCTGATTCCGGCGGGTTCTTATGACAGGGTCATTGATGAAGCCACTGGAAAAGAAGTGGTGGATGCAGCGTCCTTCCACTTTACAGGTGACGGCGGTATCGGATTCTTTGATGTGATGAAACAGTTTATCGCCGGCATGGAAAGCTCTTCGGATATCATCTTTTTGATCTTCATATTAGGCGGTTCCTTCATGATTCTGCAGGATACCGGGGCGCTGACAGCGGGTGTCCACAGCATGGCGAGAAAATTCGGCAAACGACAGAATCTGATTCTGCTCTTATTTATGTTCTTGTTCTCTGTGCTGGGCGGAACCATCGGCATGGCGGAGGAGGTGATCGTCTTTATTCCGCTGCTGGTCACGCTATGCAACGAGCTGAAGCTGGACCGGATGGTGGCCCTGGCAGTGGTCATGGTAGGCGCCAGAATCGGCTTTACTTCTGGGCTGATCAATCCTTTTCACCGTAGGCGTTGCCCAGGGGCTTGCTGACCTGCCGCTGTATTCCGGCTTAGGTTACAGACTCATCTGGTATGGCCTCATATTGGTCGTAACAGGCTGGTATATCATACGTTATGTCAACAAGATTAAAAAGATCCGACCTTGAGCATCATGCATGGTGTGGAATTAGAAGGCGGCGAGGAAGTCTCTGACGAGAATGCGGATACGACACTCAATGCCAGAAGGATCATCGTCATCGTCGGCTTCTTCATAACGATTGCCCCCTCATGGTCTTTTGGCGTCTTCCAGTGGGGATGGTATATGGAAGAAATCGCAACGGTATTTCTCATCCTGGGCATCGCCTCCGGCCTGATCAGCGGCATGGGGCCGAACAAAGTGGCGCAGTCCTTTGTCAGAGGTACCAAAGACATGGTCTTCGCGGCACTGGTCGTCGGTGTAGCTAAGGCAATTCTGCTGACGCTGCAGGATGGAGGCATCATCGACTCCGTGGTATATTACGCGTCTGGCGCCTTAGACGGTCTTCCAAAGGTCGTCGCTGCCAACGGCATGTATGTCTTCCAGCTGCTGATGAACTTCCTGATTCCTTCTGGATCTGGACAAGCTGCTGCAACCATGCCGATTATGGCACCCCTGGCAGACACCTTGGACATTACCAGGCAGACGGCAGTCTTGGCCTTCCACTACGGCGACGGATTCACCAATCTGATCGCACCAACCCTGGGCAGCCTGATGGCGGCAGTGGCAGTTTCGAAGGTGCCCTTTGAGAAATATCTCAAGTGGGTTATGCCTCTGTGCCTGATCTGGATCGTCTTTGGGCTTGCGTCCGTGACCATCGCTACATTGATCGGATATGGACCGTTTTAAGAAGGAAGAGGAGGCAGAGAAAAGTGTTTACAGAAGAATTACGGAACAAAATTGACAGCTACATAGAAGAAAATCGTGAAGCAGTAATCTCTTTCTTAGAAGAGCTGGTCAATCTGGAAGGCCGTCACGGCGAAAAGAACATCTGCTGAGAACGGCGGCGTTTCTGAAAAGAAATTTTGATGAAATCGGTATGGAGACCGTGCTGATTGAGGTAGGTGAAGCGAACGCACCCATCGTCACTGGCGTATTTAACAAAGATGCTGCCGAGAAGGAAATCGTCTTTACCGGTCACTACGACACCGTCTTTGCAGCGGGCAGCGCTGGAGAAAGGCCGTTTCATATCAAAGATGGGAAAGCATACGGGCCGGTGGTCTGCGACATGAAAGGCGGCATCGCCATCGCATTTTTTCACCGTCAAAGCACTGCAGGAATTTGGTTTCCGAAATGCACCGGTACGGCTGTTCTTTGTCGGCGATGAAGAGGTCAACCATCAGGGAGGTACAGCCATTGAGAAGATCAGGGCGTATACGAAGGACATCTTAGCAGCCTTCAATATGGAGAATCGCTATGAAAGCGGGCAGCTTTGTATCGGCAGAAAAGGCTGTTATGAGTTCCTGCTGAAGGTCCACGGTATCGCCAGCCACCCGGGGCACGCTTACGATGAAGGTCGCAATGCCATCGAGGAGATGAGCCACAAGGTTCTGGCACTGCAGGCGGTCACGCCGAAAGAGAAGAACAGGGACTATTCCGTCAGCGTCAATACCATCAAAGGCGGTACTGTGACCAACGGGATTCCGGCCTACTGTGAAGCCACCATCGACGTGCGTGTCAAATCCTTTGCCGCATTAAGAACTTGTGAATTTCTGATGCGCGAGGTCTGTGAGAAGCCTTATATTGAAGGGACAAAGACGAAGCTGATCCGCACCGATGACATGATTCCTTTCGAGACGACGGAGGGCGTCAAAGCAGCATACGAGGCGGTCAAAGCGGTCAATGACCAGATCGGCGGCACGGTGACGGGCAGTATCGCAGTGGGAGGCTCGTCCGATGCGGCCTATATGGCTGCAGGCGGAACGAAAGTCGTCTGCCAGTGCGGCGTCAGCGGCGCCTATACCCATAACGAGAAGGAATATGCAGTGGTTGCTTCCCTATATGAAGCAATTCGGCTCTTCATCTGTACGGTGTACCAGTATCAGTTATTTAAGTAAAAGTATGGGGCGGTAGCACCTTGCCAAGCCGCCCTGATGGGAGAAAAGATGAATTTCTTTATCAAAAACTGGATTTCTAAATGAAAATAAATGTAGTAAAACTGACCATAAAGAAAGCGGCAAGCCTGATGGAGCAGCATGCGTTTTCCTCTTATGATTTAACCAAAGAATGTCTGCACCGGATTGAGGCCATGAACCAAAAGGGTCCTGCGCTTCAGGCGGTCCTGAAGTCAATCCAGGCGCATTGGATGCTGCCAGAACGCTTGATCAGGAGCGTGCGGAAGGAACTGTCAGAAGCCTGCTTCACGGTATTCCATTATTGCTAAAAGATAACATAGCCACAGGCGATGATATGCACACCTCCGCAGGCTCCTTTGCACTTAGAGACAGCTTCGCCAGCAGGGACGCTTCTCTCGTCAGACGGCTGCGAGAAGCAGGCGCCGTGTTCGTCGGAAAGGCGAATATGACGGAATGGGCTAACTTTATATCCTACACTATGCCGGACGGTTTCAGCGCCAGAGGCGGAGGGTTAAAACTATTTCCATCCTGATTTCCCGGTCGGCGGCTCCAGCAGCGGCTGTGCGGCCGGCGTAGCAGCGGGATTTGCTCTGGCGGCTGTCGGCACGGAGACATCGGGCTCCATCGTCAAGCCTTCCGTCCATTCGTCCCTGGTAGGATTGAAGCCCTCTATCGGCCTTGTGAGCCGCAGTGGCATCATACCTATAGCAAGGACACAGGATACGGCTGGCCCCATGGCGAAGACTGCAGAAGATGCGGCGATTCTGCTGGATATCATGGCAGGATGCGACAGCGAGGATCTGGCAACTGTTTCCGCTGATGTTTGGAAGAGGCAGCGTGCAGCGCATTCCTATGACTGCCGGAGGAGCACTGCAGAATCGGCGTCCTGCGGCAATTCTTCGCCCATATCACGCCGTCTCATAAAAGCCTGATTGAGAAGAAGGCTTTACAGCGCATGGAAGATAACGGACATCAAATCATAGAGGTTGGAAATTTTGCTCCATATGAAAATATATATGACGAGAATACACCCGACTACCTGGGAGAGGAAGTACTGATCTACGAGTTTAAAGCATCTTTGGAATCGTATCTGAGGAACTGGACCAGGGAGAGGACTTTTCTCACCTTGAAAGAACTGATTCAGTATAACGAGCTTCACAGAGACCAGGCTATACCCTACGGGCAGGAAGTTTTCTATCGGGCAGAGGCCGCCGCAGAAAGTGGCTATGACTCTATTTACCAAAAGGCCAGGGAGCGGGATTACAGAGTCTGTGTTACCTGCGGACTGGAAAAAGCTTTGCAGGAGAATAAACTGGATCTGCTGGCATTTCCTCATTTTTACGGCTGCGTTCCTGCAAGGGGCAGGATGGCCGGCATTGACTCTGCCCGTAGGGATAGATTTTCAGCAGGGAGCGACAGCACTGACCCTTGTCGGGGGATCAATATGATGACTGGCGGCTGCTGCAGATGGCCTCTGTTCTTGAGAGATTATTAAATTGAAAGGTTGGGAACGCACTTGGAAAGAGAAATCGTATATCCAGCTTGGGAAAGACGTGGATTTTTAGTCATCATCACGTTGATCGGCGGATATATGAATGCCTATACATATATTACTAGAGACGGCGTATTGGCGAACATGCATACAGCCAACATGTCACATCTGGGTATCAATCTGGCTTTGGGCAACTGGCAGATTGCCTTGACCTATTTTCTGCCTATCGCATCCTGCATCTTCGGTGCGGCTTTCAGCGAAGCAGTGAAAAGTCAGCTTTCCAAAAGTCCCCTTCATGGAGATTGGCGTAAATTTGCCTTGTCTTTTGGAAGCCGCAGCCCTCTTTGCTGTGGGCTGTATGCCACTGTCTCTTCCCAATATACTCGTGACACTGTTCGTTTCCTTTTTTTATGGGTTTCCAGCTCTGCCTGTTCCGCACCTGCCTGGGGTAGCCCACAATACCACGATCTGTACGGGGAATATACGAAACGTGGGACAAAAAGCTGTATCAAGTTTTGACAGAGAGAAGCGGGCAATCGCTGAAAACCTTCCTTACCTTTGCAAATCTGACCTTTTCCTTTGCTGTCGGTGCGGTTCCAGGTATCCTGTTTTCTGCGCGATATGGAGGAAAAGCAGTCTGGCTGCGCAGCGGTGTTCTGGCGGCTTTGGCCTGGTGGATTTGGAGATGCGAGCAAAAGCGCTGAGAGGTATTACACTTCACAGCGCTTTTTGCTGCACAGAATCGAAATTTGGTAAATTTATTTTGAAGTTTTGTACTATTTTCTGTATCTGCGGCAGGCTTATTGCGCTCCTAAACTTCTTATAGTACCATATCTTTTAGTAGACGTAGTCTAATAAAAGAAACCAAATACTGATGCATAGTGGAGGAAGAACGATGAAGAAGAAATTATTGGCAATCACTCTCTGCCTGGCAATGATCCTGGCCGCGACAGCGTTGACGTCCTGCGGCAGTGAAGAAGAGAAAGAACCTGAAGAGGTCGTCACCCTGAAGGTGGGCATGATCGGCAAGGACATCAAGACAGCCTGTGTCATCATGGCAAAAGAACTGGGATATTTTGAGGACGCTGGTGTCAACGTCGAGTTTGAAAAGGTCAACTCTCTGCCGGACGGGCTGACAGCCGTCAGCATGGACAAGCTGGATATTCTTCCTTATGGAGTCATTCCAAGCTGCAGCTTCATCTCTCAGGGGACGGACGTGGTGGTCTTTTGGCGGCACCATCTCTGAGGGCAGCGAAGGCGTGACGAAGGCAGGGGTCAAATACACTGATCTGGCTGACTTTGCAGGAAAGAAGATCGCCTGCTTCAGAATGGAGACGGGACACATGGTGCTGAAAAGGGCTCCTGCGGAAGCCGGCATCAAAGCGGAATTCATCTACATGGATTCCCAGCAGTCCATCGTGGAAGCGGTCAACAAAGGAGAAACTGACATCGGCATGGTCAACAGCGGCTTTGGTTATGTAGCGGAACAGAGCGGGCTGCACGTCGCTTTCCAGGTGGGTGATTTTTGAAAGTGACTTCCCCTTGTTGCAGACAGACCGCGTCGAGAACGGCGGTGACTGACAAGCGTGATGCGTTGGTCAAGTTTGAAATGGCGGCTCTGAGAGCATACGTGACTTATCTGAACGACAAAGAGACGACTATTAATACCCTGGCTAAGTATTCCGGACAGGAAGAGTCTTATGTAGAGGCGATCATGTACGGCAGCGACGATTACGACAACGCCATGATCGTGTCTCTCGATCCGAACAAAAAAGAAGGTGTCTGACTTCTACGATGTGATGAAAGAGAACGGTGATATCGACAAAGACACCGAATACGACATCAACGATTACATCGATACGTCCATCTATGAAGATGCCTTAAAGAATCTGATCAAAGAGGGCAAAGACAAGGACATTTATGAGAAGCTGCTTACGGAGTTTGAGGCGAACAACAAATGATCAAAATAGAGAACGTGACATTTTCCTATCCTGGCAGTAATGAAACCGTGTTGTCAAACCTGGATCTCACCATAAAAGACGGGGAATTCCTGTGCGTGATCGGACATTCCGGCTGTGGAAAATCGACCCTGCTGCGTCTCGTAGCAGGGGCTCGATGCCCCCGCGGCGGGTGCCATCGTCATCGACGGTGAGCCGGTGAATGGACCGCGTGCAGATCGGACCATCGTCTTTCAGCAATACTCCTTATTCCCCTGGCTGACCGTGAAGAAGAATGTGCTCTTCGCCCTGAAAAAGCGGGGAAGTTTTCGAGGCAGGAGATGGAGCAGCGGGCGGCGTATTTTCTCGAAAAAACAGGCATGAAGGATTCTTTGGACAAATATCCTTATCAGCTTTCTGGCGGGATGCGGCAGAGAACCGCCATTGCCAGGCGCTTGCCATGGACTCTGTTTTTGCTTTTGGATGAACCTTTCGGCGCTTTGGATACGAAAATCAGGCATGAGCTGCAGGATCTGCTCAGAGAACTTTGGGAGAAGAGTGAGGAGAAGAAGACGGTCATCTTTGTAACCAACGATCTTGACGAGGCCATGATTATGGGCAGTCGTATCGTATTTATCAAAGAGGGGCGGATCTCTCATGACAAGCGGATTCAGTCTGAGATTAACTGCTGCTGCAGTCAGGATCTGGGACAGACGGAATGCCTGCGCCTGAAAGAAGAGTTAGCGGGGTGGTACGAATGAAAACTGGAATCTTTCTGTCGTCATCAGCCATGTTCTGCTGGCTGCTTTATTTGTGGCCGTCCTCTTGCCGGGCGAAAAAAAACGGCGCCCTATGGCGCGATGCTCTGTGCTATGGCACTGATGGAGGGCGTATATCTCTACAGGGTCATGAGGCGTCCTGGAAAGCTGTCCTCTGCATCGGATATCATGTCTATTCTGTGGGCGCTGATGCTGGTGTGGGAAGTCCTCGTCAGCAAGCTGGATCTCTGTCATCCAGTTCTGGCACCGGCACTTGAGAATATCTTTGCCGTGTTCAGCGAAGACTATCTGGAAATGGGCAGAGGCATCCTGTCTTCCCTGGAGATTTTGCTCATCGGCGTGGTCGTCGGCCTGGCTCTGGGAACGCTTTTGGGACTGATCTGCGGCTGGCATCAGAGACTGAAAGAGGTCTTTTTCCCTATTGCAGGCGTGTTGGCTCCGATTCCGTCCATCGTCTTTGCGCCCTATGTCATTGCAATCATGCCGACCTTTCGCAGCGCGTCTGTGGTGGTCATTCTGCTGGGAATCTTCTGGCCCATTTTTTGAAGACGATTATCTCGGTGGAATCCATCGACAAAAACATGGTCGACTCGGCGAGGACTCTGGAACTGGGCGGATTTGCGATGATCTTCGAAGTGCTGCTGCCATACTCCATGCCGGGTATCGTCAAAGGACTGAAGGTCACTATGACGACGGCTGTGATGATGCTGACCTTTGCGGAGATGATGGGGTCAACCGTCGGAATGGGATACTATATTGTGAACTACAATACCTATGGAAATTACACCAAGGTGATCGCCGGCATTATCGTAGTGGGCCTGGTAGTCACCCTGCTCAGCAGTCTGGTATCTGTCATTCAGAAAAAAGCCATCAAATGGCAGAATTATTGATACCCTTCATTGTAGCCAGATGCAGCAGTCCTAATGCTCGTCGTAGACAAAGTTCATCTCACGATACTTTTGGTCTTTTTTGCGCATTTATTACTGATTTGACCTAATACTCCCTTCGCAGCATTGCTCATAAGAAGCAAATTTTCCACTAATCAGACAGTTACGGTTATTTTTTGACAGGAACTTTGCTTACAGTACACGGTTCTGATCAGCAAAAATAACCCGTGCTGCTGTTGCTGCCACAAAGGCTCATATATCTGACCTTTTTCACAGCCAGGCAGCTTGCGATTCAGACACAATTTAGGTCAGAACGTCAAAAATATTGTGAGCGGCACAAAAGTATCGTGACAGTCAGCGTCATAGGCATCGCATATCGGCTCGAAGTATAAAAGGAGCTGCCTATGCAGCTCCTAATTGTCTTTTCAAAGGTGATGGCTTCTGTCGGGCAGGTCATCTCGCAGGTGCCGCAGAACCGGCAATTTGCACCGATGACCACCTGGTCGTCTTCTATGACTGGCACGCCAAAGGGGCAGGCGTCTACACACTCGCCGCAGCGCACACACTTCTCGTGATCTATTTTCATGATCGACATGATACATTCCTCCTTACATTAAAACATATTCATTATAGACCAGCATCCTGTATGCGTCAATGCTGTAGTTTTGTTGTCGAATTCTTCTGCTCGCTACGATAACCTTACGCTTTTTGAGCCTATCCGGGAGTTTTCGCGTAACTGGATTGTCGTCTGAAGGCTTTACCAGGGGGTATATCTGATTTTGGTTATTTTTTGCAAATTTTTGTGCTTCTATGACGCTACACAGTCTCCCAAAAATAACCACAACAGCAAATTTACGGATTCTATAAAAATTTGAGGCTGCCTTTCGCAGAAATGGTGTCTGATGCCGTGATGAAGTTACGCGAAACCTCTAGGAAAACATCAAAAAACCTAACTTTATCGTAAAGAATGCTCGTCACATACCCCCACCCCCTACAGACAAGGAGGATACTACTGACTGCGACGGCGTTTTGTGCCGTCATGTCCTGCTTTTTTAAGAATAAAGGCAAGCTAAAGTATTATTTTGTTGTCGAATTATGTAATATTCTGTAAAAACGTTTACACAGTGCAGCGTGGAGCTTTGCCGTCAGTTTTCTAAACGCCTTGTTAAACCCCTGACTGTTATGATGAGGTTAAATATTTAATGGAGGACAGTTACATGGAAGACGAAAAAACGTTTAAAAGAACTGACCACGGAACAGACCGATTTCAAGCGGGAAATCGGCGTATTCGGAGGCGTCAGCATCATCGGCGGAATCATGATCGGTTCCGGTATTTTCTACCTGGGTTCTTATGTATTGCAGAGGACGGGTATGAACAGCGGCCTGGCTTTGATCTGCTGGGTCATCGCAGGCATCATCTCCCTGTTCGGCGGCTTATGTTATGCGGAACTGGGAACGGCCATGCCGAAAGCAGGAGGCAGGGTCGTCTACTTAAATGAAGCCTTTCACCCGGTAGTGGGCTTTACAGCCGGGTTTACGGACTGGCTGGTAGGCGGGCCGGGATCGATTGCCGCCGTCGCCATCGCCCTGATGGAGGTGCTTAGATCCTTCTTTGACATCAGCGGATTCGGCATCAAAATGGGTGCCATTGTTTTGATCGTGGCTTTGACCGCGTACAATCTGGTGGGCGTCAAAATCGCATCCATCGTGCAGAGCTTGTCCATGGTTGCCAAGCTGGTTCCCGTGGGCATCGTCATGCTGGTCGCTCTCTTCGTGGGAAGAATCAGCCCGGACCTTTCTCTCGGACAGGCAAGCGATTATGCGGCAGCCAATGATACCAGCGTTCTCGGCATGATTGCCATCGCAGTCGTCGCCTCTCTTTGGGCTTACGAGGGCTGGACCAATCTGAATACAGTGGCAGAAGAAATCAAAATCCAAAGCGGAACCTGCCCCTGGCTTTGATCATCGGCATCGGCGGCGTTACCGTACTTTATACGTTATTTAACTTTGCCATCATGAAGGTATTGCCACATGAGCAGATTGTTGCTATGATTAATGCAGAAGATCTGTATCTGGGCACGGCAGTGGCAGAAAAGGTGCTGGGCAGCGCAGGTGCCGTGGTGGTCTCCATCGGCATGATCCTGGCCATGTTCGGTACGGCCAACGGCATGGTTCTGGCACAGCCGAGAATGTATTACGCCATGGCAGAAGAAGGACATTTCTTCAAGAGCTTTGCCAAGCTGCATCCGAAATACAAGGTGCCATATGCGCCGATTATCGTGCAGGGCGTTCTGTCCATCGCTTTAGTTTTGATGAGAAACCTGGACCAGCTGACCAACCTGGTCGTAGTCGTAGCCATGATTTACAATGCGCTGGTTATTTTGGCCGTGCCAATTCTGAGGAAGAAATACCCGAATATCGAGAGACCGTATAAAGTCTTGTTCTATCCGGTATCCGTCATCATCACGGCGCTGATCTTCATCGGACTGATCGTCATTTCTGCTATCGACGATCCTGTAAACGGCGCCATGGGACTCTCTGTTCCTTTCATTGGTGCAATCGTTTACTATATCTTTGATATGAAATTAAAGAGAGAGAAAAAAGTAATATGAAGAAGATTTTGCATCACGGAAAAGTATATGTGGAAAAGGGCGTCTTTGCAGAAGCGGTCATGATCGAAGGCGGGCTGATCGCCGCCGTCGGCAGTAACGAGGACATCCTGTCCCTGGCGGACGGAGAGACGGAACTGCTGGACTGCGGCGGAAAGACCCTGATCCCTGGGCTCAACGACTCTCACCTGCACTTCATGCAGTTTGGAGAGACTTTGAACCAGGTGGACATCGACGGCGTTCCATCCATCGATGAAATGATCAGAAGGTGCCGGGACTTCATCGACAAGTATCCGGAGAAGGTGAAAGACGGTCTTCACGCCATCGGCTGGAATCAGGACCTCTTTGTGGATTCGGACCGCTTGCCGGACCGCCACGACCTGGACCAGATCAGCCGGGAGATTCCCATCGTCTTGGAGCGAGTCTGCGGACACATCGTCTCTTCCAATACAAAGGTCATCGAGATGCTGGGCATCGACGGCGATTCGCCCCAGTTTCCTGACGGAGACTTTTTTGATCGGGGAGGATGGCTATCCCAACGGCATCTTCACGGCTAACGCCTGCAACATCGCAAAGGCCTTGATTCCTGACTTCAGCATGGAGGAGAGGCGGAAGATTCTGCTGGAAACCATGAAGTACGGCGTCGCTCACGGACTGACCAGTGTGCAGAGTAACGACGTAGGCACCACCTTCATGGATGGGCCGGCGGCGTTCAAACTGTTCCACGATGTCTACGACAGCGGGGGAAGCCCTGCTCCGGTACAGGCATCAGGTCTGCTTTAACGACTTTGCCGCCTTCGAAACCTATCTGACGGAAGGCGAGTTCGCCTGCGGCAAATATGGAGAGGATTCCTGGCTGACCCTGGGGCCGCTGAAGCTCTTCAAGGACGGCAGCCTGGGGGCGAGAACGGCTCTGATGCGGGACGGCTATGCTGTTGACAGAGAGAATCACGGCCTGGAATGGATCAAAGACGATGAGATGGAGAAATACTGCCAGCTTGCCAAGCAGTACGGCCTGCAGGTGGTCACCCATGTCATCGGTGACGCAGCCATCGAGAAGACCATAGACTGCTACGAAAACGCCTTTGTGGACGGGGAGAACAAGCTGCGCCACGCCCTGATCCACTGCCAGATTACGGACGAAGGACTGCTCACACGTATCGCCGAAAAGGGCATCCTGGTCTTTGCACAGCCCATTTTCCTGGATTACGATATGAATATCGTAGAGGAACTCTGCGGCAAAGAGCTGGCATCGACATCCTATGCTTTTTGGCACATTGCGGCGCAAGGGTGCGCATATCTCTTACGGCACCGACTGTCCGGTGGAAGACTGCAACCCATTCCCTAATATCTACATGGCGGTGACGCGCAAAGACAAAGCGGACAGCCTGCGGGCGGCTTTTATCCTGGCGAGTGTGTGGACGTGGCAGACGCTATCGACGCTACACCATCGAAAGCGCTTACGGCGAGTTCATGGAAGACCGCAAAGGAGGATCAAAAGGGTTATTATGCAGACCTGGTTCTGCTGGACCGCGACATCTTTACAGTGGACCCGATGGAAATCAAAGACATCCTGCCGGAAATGACCATGGTCGGCGGCAAGGTTGTTTATCAGAAATAAATATGTAATCAGTGCAAAACGCCAATCAACTTGAAATGATTGGCGTTTTTTGCATTCTCACTTGAACTGGGCAAGCATTTCTTCATATAAAGCCGGATTGGAGAAGATTTTGGCAATCGTGTAGGAGATCAGGAGGGCGCCGGTTCGTATGGCATCGTGCAGTGCATCGGACTTCATGATGGCTGCAAACTCTGCGGTATGGATCGGTGCGTCGCAAACCTTCAGAACCGGATGGAATGCGGGACAGCGGAAGCTGACGTTGCCGATATCGGAGGAACCGAACAGCGTGTCGGTGCATGTAGTTGGAACCTCCAATTCCGTAAATGTGTCCGAGATTACGGCTTCTACAGCAGGGTTTGACTTGAGGTTATCAAAAGGTTTATCGGGCACGGTCTTTTTGTATGTACAGCCTGTCATCATTGCGGCGCATTCAGCCATGGTGTCCACCTTTTCGTGATCTCGTTCAGATAATGCCTGTCAGAAGCGCGAGTATACATGGAAACTTGAGCGTAATCAGGGACGATGTTGGCTGCAACACCGCCGTGATTGATAATGCCATGAATCCGCACATCGGGTCTGACATGCTGCCTGAACATGTCAACACTGTCGAACAACAGTCTCGCCGCATTCAGGGCGTTGATTCCTTCCCATGGCGCCGCTGCCCCGTGAGAAGCCTTCCCGTAAAAGTCGTAGATGGCAGAGTCAAGTGCCAGCAGATTGGCGCCGGGGGCACTGAAGTGATTGGGGTGGACCAAGATGGCGAAATCGTATTGATCGAAGACGCCATCTTCTACCATGATGCACTTTCCGCCGTAGGTTTCCTCTGCCGGTGTTCCGATAATATGGATATCGGCGTCAAGCTGGTCTTGTAACTTTTTAAAGCCAGCGCCGCTAAGATGCTGATGGAGCAGATTGCAGAATGGCCGCAGGCGTGACCGATTTCCGGCAATGCGTCATATTCTGCAAGGAGCGCAATTTTCCTGTTGTGATTGTTTTTTCCATAGGTGGCTCTGAAGGCAGTGCCCATGTTGTTAAAGGGATATTCTACGTCGAATTCCCTGCTTCTCAGATATTCTACGATTTTCTCAGACGTTCGGAATTCCTCGCCGCTGAGTTCCGGATGATCCGCAATATCGTCATTTAGCCTGCAGATTTCTTCCAGGCAGAGGGCCGCCTCTGATTGAATCCGTGTTTTCATTTCTTCGTAATTCATTGTTGTTACCTCCTTGTGTGCTTAGCGTTTAAAAATCTTTGTTACATTTATTGCAAATTCGATGCCAGTCAAAAAGGGGGCTGCGCAAAGGAAAAGGCGGCAGCAGGAACGGAAGTGAGAGAAATAGAGGGGATATGAGAAGAAAACATCACAGTATTTCGTTCAGTAAACTCTTGAGGATTGCGGAAAATACAGAGATTGCAGGGGGAAACACTCGTGGCATGCGATTTGCAATGACATACATCAAATAACTTTTGCTTTGTGAAAGGAGAAAGAGAAATGACGTATGAAGAGTTAATCGTGAAAAAGGGCGGCGTGACGCCGCAGATCATTCCCCTCCGCGGAGGATACTGCGCTCGTTTTGATCGACATGCAGAATCTTGCAACGGCAGAAAACATTGTCAGGGGAAGCGGTCGCTGTAGGTATTGACGAGGAGGAGGCGCGGCAGCTTTGCCAGACATATCACAAGATGGAGAGGGCGGCAACGGAGAAAGCCGCGAAGCTGCTTGCGGTCTGCAGAGAAAAAGGAATCAGACCGATACACGTAAAAATTCAATCCTATGCGGGAGATGCATCTGACACGGGCGGGCTGCACAAGAGATTGAACTTCCAGTGTCCTCCAACCTCCTGGGAAGCAAAATGGATACCGGAGGTCGCGCCGAAGGAAGGAGAAGTCGTTCTCGTCAAGACCTGCTCTGGCGCAGTTGTCGGCACGCCGATTGAAAGAGTTCTGCTGGGTATGGATATCAAGAAGTGCTATTGTGTCGGTTTTTACACGGACCAGTGCGTCGAGACGACAGTAAGAGACTTGGCTGACTGCGGCTTTGCGTGTGAACTGGTTCTGGATGCCACGGCTACAGAGACGGAGAAAAGGTACAATAACACGATCGAAAACATCTGTAATGTGTACTGCGCGTCAGGCTACACTGACGAGATTATCGAAAACTCAGGAGCTTGTAATAAGTGGGCACATCGTAATTGGGGTGGTAAAGCATTGCCATCCCAATTATTATTGTGAATACATAATTACCAATTATAGCCATTTGAAAACGGATATAACGTAGGCTATAATGAATTTTGAAAGGTGAGAATATTATGAGAACTTCTATCAGCAATAAGATCATGGCCATTTTTTTTAATTATTGTAATCATAATGTCCTTTTCACTGGTTTTCTATTTCCAACATTCTTTTACGTTATATAGTAATGAGCAAAATATAGGATTAGTCAGAAAGACAGTAGATTTATCGTGGGAGCTGTATAAAGAAACGATCACCTTGCAATGTAAGGAAGTTGATCTTTTACTAGAAAATTCCCAAAGCAATCAAGGAGAAAGTCTCCTCAAAAAGTCTGAGAGAAGAAAAGGGGAGCGGGGGATCAGCCGAATCGGTATATATGATTTTTGAACAGCAGCTTTTACGGAACACTAAAAAATTTAGAGATTACGAGGACGGATTACTTGTAGTTGACGGCAGGCTTGCATACAAGGCGAGCAACGAAAATTACAGTGTCTGTATATCATTTGACAAAGATTTTCTGAAGAAGTATTATCCCGGGTTTACGGTAGATCGAATCAAGTATACGAAGTATTCCCTCAATCGAGTGGAGAAGTGTAACATTGCCGCAGGTTCAACATACGCTGCGGTAAGCTATTTTATCAGGGAATCTGTGCAAATTTCAGAGTTCTGATTCCAAAACCCAATAACAGTGCATTCATCAATTCTATTATCATCATCTGCTTGCTCTTATTGATTTGTTCGAGCTTTCTCGGCAGATTTCTGGTGTCAAAGGTGTCAAATCCGCTTGAATACATTATAGATAACTTGTATGCGCCGCAAATTGATAAAGATGCAATTCATCTGCGCAATGATGATGAACTTGAGATGCTGGTAGATGAAATCAACTACATGAAAAAGATATTGTGGAAAAAAATCAGAATCTCGTTGAACAGCGAAACCGTTTAAAAATCGTACTTGAGAAAATAGGATATTCTATCGTGATTATTGATAAGAATTATCATTTGATCGACATGAATTCCCGCGGAGGATGTTTGGCAATTACTTTGAAAAACCTAATGCGCAAGGTTCAAAATGTTATAACCTATTTCTCGGAAAAAGAGCAGCCATGTGAAGGCTGCAGGCCGGGAGGAAAATTGCGGAGAAAGTGTTCGATCATCGAATTTTCACTGTCACCAATGACACGATCAAATATTTTGAAGATGATGAAGAGGTGAGCCTGGTGGTTTCGAGGATATTTCCGTCGATGTACTGAACTCAAGGAAAATCTTTTGAACTGGACAGATTGGCGCAGATCGGCAAAGTTACATCCGCCGTGACCCATGAGTTAAAGAATCCTTTAGCTGTAATCAAATCCAGCATGTACTACCTGGACAAGCTTTATCTGGACAAGGTGCCGGAATATCTTTTTTCTAAAAGAATACGGTGAAACATCTGGTCTGATCAACACGGCGGCAAAGAGGGCTGAATACGTGGTGACCAATCTATTGGAGCTGTCGAAAGAGCGTCCGGGCACCAGGGGAAAGCCGTGAGCCTCAACAATATTCTAAAACAGGTGTTGTTGCTGTATAGGGACGATTTATATAAGAAACGCGTCAGGTTTTCACAAGAAAACAAAATCGACACGATGGAAATTGGCATGGATACAGAAATATTCAAGTCCATTTTTTGATGAATGTCATCAACAATGCCGTCGAAAGCGGTGCGCGAAAATGGAATCATCATTGTCAGGGCGGACGAGGATGAAAAAAAAAACAACTATATTATCACAATCAGTGACAATGGATATGGAATCGTGGACAAGGATAAGGAAAAAGATTTTCGAATCATTTTATTCCACCAAAACGGAGAAAAGAAAAATGCAGGTCTTGGACTTTGGATTGTAAAAAAGGAGATAACAAAGTGTAATGGCAAGGTATATGCACGCAGCAATGACTTGAATGGCGTGGATCTTGTCATTGAATTACCGAGGAGGAAAAAAGATGAAGAAAGGGAAAATACTGCTGATTGATGACGATATTGCGTTTCTCACGATCACGGAAAAAATATTGGGTTATGCCGGTTATCGCGTAGACACGGACAGCGACCCTGTAGCTGCAATCAAGAGGCCGGACTTAGGTGACTTTGACTTAATTATCACAGACCTGGTCATGCCGCAGATTGATGGGATAGAAGTCATAAAGAGCATTCTTGCACGCCATCCCCATAAAAAATACTCGTATTGACCGGTAACGCCACCATAGAAACAGCAGTAGAGGCTATGAAACAAGGCGCTTATACCTATATTGAAAAACCTGTGAGTCCGACAGACTGCTGAGGAAAATCGAAGAAGTCTTCTATTTTGAGAATCATTCTGATGAGGAAGCTTTGCTGATAGATGATTCTGAAATATACGTCGGAGAATCGCCTGAAATAGCGAAAGTGTTGAAGATGGTTGAGAAAATAGCGAAAGTGGAATCAGGCACGCTCATCTTGGGGAAAGCGGCACGGGTAAGGAAGTCATCGCATCATTGATACATAAGAATTCAAACCGCAGGAATGGTCCCTTTATCAAAATAAATTGCGCTGCAATTCCCGAATCCCTCTTTGAAAGTGAGCTTTTCGGGTTTGTAAAAGGTGCGTTTACAGGAGCGATTAAAGACACAAAGGGAAAAATGGAATTGGCGAGAGGAGGCACTCTGTTTTTAGATGAGATCGGTGATCTCAGCTTACTTGCGCAGACCAAAATATTACGGGCGATTCAGGAAAAGGAAATATACCGCATCGGCGGAGAAGCATCTGTCGAGATCGATTTTCGATTGATCTGTGCTACGAACAAAGACCTCAGAAAACTGGTAGAGGAAGAGAAATTCCGGGAAGACCTGTATTATCGAATCAATGTAGCAACGATCAATCTTCCGCCGCTGAGAGAAAGAAGCGAAGATATTGACGGATTCATCGGATATTATCGCACGGAATTCGAAAAGAAGTTCGAAAAACAGATTCCTGTGTTTTCTAAAGAGGTTATGGCCTCTCTGCAGAACTATTGCTGGCCGGGAAACATCAGGGAACTCAAAAAATGTCATTGAACGCATCTATATTTTCGGAGAGGTAAATAGAGAGGTGACGCTGTTGGATCTGCCAGCAGAAATATTGAATCATGATCCGGGCAGTTTGTCGAGAAACGAAAACAACATGCAATATAAAGATGCAAAGTATGAGTTCGAAAAAATTATATCGAAAAAATGCTGGTAAAAAACAATTGGAATGTATCAAAGACAGCGGAGGAGATCGGCTTTTCCAGGCGGAACCTTCATGAAAAAATCAATCAGTTTCAGTTGAACAGAGGGGATTCCATGATAGTGGGCGGTAGCGACCAGGTTTTGATTGTCGTATTATTTTATTTTTAATTACAATGATTGTCGGCTTGCTGCCATTTGGCAAAAAACGAGTGGACAGCCTCGATAATTTTCATTCAGCAACAAAGGGGATTTC
>VOFH01000413.1_pt1 | contig 46000 bp, 51 predicted proteins | sample 5384091 | NCBI WGS metagenome assembly VOFH01 (sample SAMN12384727, study PRJNA508395) | human gut metagenome | isolation source: healthy gut G | host: Homo sapiens
CGTCCTGCTTCCCTTCGTATAGCGAAAGGAGGGGACGGCTTTTATTGTTCTCATTTTAGTATAGAGCTGTTTCTTGTAAATATGCTGTTTTGTTTGTTACTAACAAATAGTTTCATAGCTTATTGGCAAATGATTTCATTTGTTGTCAGCAAACGAATCTTTTCCTCTGGTTGTTTTTAAGGGGACAGAACGATTGTAGGGTGGGCTGGCAAATTGTTTTCTATTTATTGATGTTTTAATCAAATTGATGTTGTTTCTTTATTTTATGTGATTATAGGTATTTCTCAATTTTGCATTATAGAATATTCTATGAATAAATAAGGAATGTAAATTCGTTATTCTTGCATATTCTTACATGTTTCCGGGCTTCTTATGCAGAAAAGGGTTACTACTTATGGACCATAAGGTTACTACTTAAAGGTGATATCATTACTACTTATGGTCAAAAGGGTTACTACTTATGGGTAATGCACTTATTTGTGCCGGCAATTCTCCTTATATTTGTGTTTTTAGGGTAGTGTTTTACTCTAAAAAAGTGTAAAAGTATTTCGATATATTATTAATAATCTGTGGCTTGTAGAGTTTCGTTTGTTTCTTTTTACCTCCATGGTCAGTTGTTCGGGAATAATGCATTCTTAGACAATTAGAAATGCAAAGTGTCAAAATGATAATGGGCTACTATTTATGTTTCAACAGTTTACTTTCTCATTGGCTTTTTTCCATGATTTGTTACTATCTTTGTTGTATTGAAACGAGAAGTCTAAAATAGCATGAAAAACTGTTACCTGCTTTCCTGTTCTTCATATCATTTACTATTCTGCTGGGGGCATGTAGAAGAGGTTCTCATGCAGTCAGTTCTATTCTGTTATTGGCTGATTCGTTGATGCAGTCGCATCCTGACAGTTCGCTGCAATTGCTGGAAGCTATACCTGCACCGCAGAAGATGGGGAAAACAGATAGGGCATGGTATGCCTTGCTGCTTACGCAGGCGAAGTATAAGAATTATGTGTCGCTGGAGAATGATTCTTTAATACAGGTAGCTGTGGATTATTTTGAAAAGAACAGCGATAGAGAACAATTGGCAAAATCTTATTTTTTATAGCGGGTGTGCATCGGGAGCAAGAAGACATATCTACTGCCATAAATCTATTTGAAGTCATTGAGGACTATGCCGCAAGGAGGGTGACTCGGTATTTTGTCGATGGTATATGGGCATTTGGGAGATTGCTATGGAGAACAATATTTGAATTCTGCTGCGATAGATGCACATAAGAATGCTTATGCTCTTTGCGGTACCGCGCATATTGATCGGGCTTGTATGTCTTGTTGAAGATAGGAGACAATTACCTGATAAAAGATGATTCTGATAGTGCTTTCATTTATTATCAGCAGGCGAAGCTTCTGGCTGATTCTTTGCAAACTTCTGCCTTTAAACCTCTTGTTTATAAAATATAGCCGCTCTCTATAATGAGAGAGGAGAATATGAAGAGGCGAATAGTTATATCTCAGAAGCAAATGAGAGACATAGAAGTGGAGGAAAGTCTTTATTCTATTTATTTCTTGAAGGTGATATTATGAATCATTTGAATAAAAAAAGATTCGGCTCTTTATTATTGGAATCTGCTAAATATTCCTTTGATATTGAAACTAAAGCCTCTGCTTTTGATAGACTATTTGAATTAAACAAAGAGCAATCCCGCTGGCGAGAGGCTGCTTTGTGTGCCGATTCTTTCATCGTTTACTTTGATTCTATTCAAGCGAGTGCGTATCGAGCCGAAATTGGTGATTTGATGGATAATCATCAATTGAAATCCATAAATACGCATTGTTGAAAGAGCATCAACTTGCAAAGAAAAAAGATGATTTACTGTTTTTGGGGCTTATTTTTAGTATTGGCATTAATTTATATGTGGAGGGATAGATGTCGTAAGAATAAGTATATAGCTCTGCAAAAACAATTGAATGAGAATCGTGCGGAAATAATGATGCTGAGGAAAGCTCTGCACCAATTGAAAGAAAAAAGTGCAGAATTGCATGATCTGAAAGAAAAAAACTTGCAGATTTGTATTTCATTATTCGAAGCAACTGAGGGGTATAAGAAATTGAATGAGTTGAAAAATATGAAGCCTGGTAAACGCATTCTCAAAATTCAGGATTATAGGGAAAGGATTATTGGTGATATCCGGGAATCATTCTTAGATGTTATGAATAATTTGAGGGAGAATTGCCGTTCATTAACTAATGAAGATTTATTTTATTGCTTGCTGAGCCTGCTTCATTGTCCCAAAAGATTTGCTTTTAGGTATAATGGATGCTTCTTCAGATGCTATAAAAGCAAGAAAACACCGGATTAAGGATAAAATGGATACTGTTCTTTTTTGATAAGGTGTTTGGTTCTGATAATCAAAAACTTATGTGATTGACTCTATAGAGTGTTACTGTAAGTCTACATGAGTTTGTTACCTCTGTTACCTTTTTTTTCTTGATTTTCATAATAAAAATTTAGTTATTTGGAGCATCAACCAATTAATCTTATATATTATGAAAACAAAATTTTTTATTCTTGTTATTGATAGGGATTTTATTATCAGTTCAGGTTGGGGCAGAATCTCAATCTATGAAACGGATTATATTAAAAACTGCTACGAATACTTCTCAAAGGCACTCCTCGTTCTGTAGATCCGGCTTCATGGATTATCGCTTGCTATGATGTTGGAGATAGTAAATTATTTATTGATATTCCTGTCCCATGTGGCACTTTAACTGTGAGCGTATCAGATTCTTTGACCGGTGAAATGGCTTACTATCAGTCGTACTTTGATGAAAGTTGTATAGTAGTAGACATGTCCGGTACGAAAGTGGGAGACTATGTGTTAGAGATTTCTATAGGAGAAACCTTGTTGTTGGGAGGATTCAGTATTGAATAAACACTACACATCATGAAGAATGACAAACGAATATTTAAACGGATAGCTGCTATATTCATGCTGTTCATGGTTTTATCTATGTGGGCAGGTGCTAATGTGTGCTCAAAATAAAATCAAGTATACTTATGACGATGCCGGGAATCGACTGACACGCAAGAAAGAAATTGTGGTGCAAACAAGAGGAGCTTTAAATAATGGAGAAGAGCCATCGGTATACGAAGAAGAACTTTCGGAAACGAAAGTTACTATTTATCCCAACCCAACAAAAGGTATGCTCAAAGTTGATATCTCAGGAGTTGAGAAGTTTGAGAATGCCGGATATCCCCTATGATCTTACCGGAAAGTTGTTGCAGCAAGTGGGCGGGTATATCCCAATCCAATGAAATTGATTTATCCGAACGGACTCCGGGAATGTATATCATGCAGATAGTCTATAATGGTAATGCTAGTAGTTGGAAAATAATTAAAGAATAAGAACGATCTAAACAGAAAGGGATTCCAATGAAAACTAAATACTCATTAATGCTTTTTATCTTGTTATTTCCAGTGTTTGTTTATGCCCAACAAGGAAATACGATGTCTTCCCCACTGGAAGTGGGAGCTTTTGTTCTGATTTTGAATATTCTGATACAAAAAAATACGGAGAATTTTACGAATAACTATGGATCGTTTCATAATGATATCTTCTATAAGTTTATATTGACCACAAGAATGAGAGTCATAATAAGTCATTGTGGTTCATTGATTTTAGATACATCCATAAATTTATTGAATGCTTCGGGGAAATGGGTTACAAGTGCCAGTGGTTATGACGGCTCTTATGTTTGTGGTGAATCCGGTCAAAGTTATTTGTCTGTAGTATTGGAACCAGGTACATATTACGCAGTATCAGAAGTAGCGCAATATTCTACAGAAGAAGGCAATATAACTACCCGAATTTCCGGAATGTCATTATCTGCAGTAGGTAACACAATGAGTAATCAATCCTTGTCGGTACTCATTCAAACAGCATATACTATTCTGATACGCAAGATACGAATCGTTTACAGACCAATATAATGAAGAGGAAGACTTCAGGGGACAAGATGAAGTCTTTTATCAATTTACCATTAGTAAGAAAATGTATGTGATATTGAGCCATTGCAGTTCAGTCGTTTCATGTACTTATATGTATTTATTGGATTCTTCGGGAAATCTCATAGAATACAGTAGTGGCAACAATGGTAAGGGGAGAATGTGGTTCTTCTCTTGATCTTGCTCTCATAGAAAAAGAATTTAGAAGCGGGCACTTATTATGTCGTGTCGGAAGGATACGAAGAATCGGGTCCTATAACTACTAATATTATCGCCTATGCGCCGGGTGATTTTAACTATCCGGCGGTTCCTGGTGTATATAATGAAGAAGACGTAGCTGTAGGAGGATTTGGAGGAACATTTAATGTCTCAGCCACCGGTGGAGCTACTACTCTATTCCTATTAAGGTTCCGGCAAGGTGCAGGAGGGCTGCAACCTTCGCTTTGCTATTGTGTATAATAGCCAGGCGGGGAACGGCATAGCAGGCTGGGGATGTAATATATCAGGAATATCAGCCATAACACGAGGACCGAAGGATATCTATCATGATGGTATGGCGAAAGCGCTGACTTACTCTGCCGATGATGCTTATTATCTGGATGGAAAGCGTTTGATTTATTCCACCGGTACCGTCGGACAAGAGGGGCTGTTTACTATCCGAGACTGACCCCTTCACCAAAGTAACTGTTCATGGAACCTATAATAATACAGCAGCCAATACATGGTTTGAGGTTCAGACCTCTGATGGTTTGGTTTATTATTATGGAAATACCGGGCCGAAGCGAGGCAAAGTTATACGGTGGGTAGTTCACCGAGAATCTATGCCTGGTATGTGGATAGAGTGGAAGATACTTGGGGAAACTACATGACTTACACCTACAATGTTTGGGATTATACTATATACCCTAAAAGTATCTCTTACGGGAAGAATAAGAACGGGATTACAGGTCATTATAACACAATCACTTTTGATTATGAATCTCGCCCCGATCCGCAACCTTTCATTATAGAAGGTGTAAAGGGGAAAATGGGCTACCGTTTAAAAACTATAACAGGTAAAGCATTTACTAGTATTTATCTTATTTATGAATTGACTTATAGTACCACAAGCGATGGTTCCGGTACCCAGTTCTCACGTCTGGCAAACGTTAGGAAAAAGAATAGTGCAGGAGAGGCCCTTAAACCTGTCTATTTGCAATGGCTGCCCTTACCCTCTTTCCAGCAATCTGTTATTTCTCCCCAATTCAATATGCCGTCTGTCTTTCCTGTAGTGAATATGTCCGGGAATGCTATGTCCTTTGGAGATCAACAGTTTACCTCGGTGATTTTAATGGTGATGGGCTGGCGGATTTAGTAGGGTCTTTCGAGGGAAGATTCAGACAGGACCAGGGGCATGGTCGTATAATACGTATGCTTATGTCTATTGGGCTTCGCGGGATGCTGATGGAAACATTAATTTCCTTCCCGGAAGACAATACACTCTTGGATCGGAATTTCAAATGGAGGATTGGAAGGAATATAAAGCAGGTTCTTCTGTCATTGATTTTGATGGAGATGGTCTCAATGAATTTGTGATACCCCATGCAAGTATTAATGACTATTGGAAGCAAATAGGTTTTGCTATTTACGGGAATACAGTACAGGGAATTTTTGGATACAACTTGCAGCGTAGTAGTGAAATGCCGGTTTATGCTACCGGTGATTTTAATAATGATGGAAAAGGAGAGATTGTCTTTTTAGAAAAAGGGCATACCTCTAACAAATATCCGGGTGAAATTATAGGACATAACTCCGGGACTACCATTTATCGTACCACCATAAATCTTACCTTGTCTTCTAAGCCGAAGAAAGTTTTTGTTTCCGATCTTAATGGCAATGGTCTGCAAGATATGTTGCTGATATATAATGGTGGGTATACAATCTTTTGGAATCAAGGAGGCGGATTAACCGGAATTATCTTTTCAGACGCTAAAAAACAACCGGAACTAATATTGGTAATGTCTGGATGATTCGTTCCGGAGATTTTAATGGTGATGGATTAATGGATCTTTTAATGAACGCTACCGGTGACAGTAAGTGGTATTTTGCCCTGAATAATGGCGATGGTACTTTCACAAAATCACAGGCATGTATATTGGACATCTATGATGAGGATTTTACGGAAAAAGATGATAATAAGTTCGATTGCTATGTTTATGATTTCGACTTTGACGGTAAGTCAGATGTGGTGATAACTAAAGCCATGCATAAAAAAAGAAGAGTGATATCCTTGGCTCTTGGGGTGAATTCAAAAAACATATACTTATTGGATGCGTTCAACGGGGCGCTTGCTTAGTCAGGTAGCTTCCGCCACTTCTAATAAAAGTGAGGACGCTCTTATGGCTCTCCATGTGCTGGGCGATTTTAATGGCGACGGACAAGTTGAATTAATGAATTATGGCTATAATTGTTATAACTCTACCGACGCTAATGTTAACCCTACCTGGAATATTTATCAGAATAGTAGCTATAATGCCGGAACAGGTAAAGTAGCTAGTATTATTGGTGACTATGGTAGTAAAACTATAATTAATTACGCTTCGCTTGTCAATGGAGGTATTTATACTAAAGGTAGTGGAAGCGTTTATCCTATGCTGGATTGTATAATGCCTTTGCATGTTGTAAAGACTACTACCCTCAATAGCAATGGAGTAGCCGCTAATATGATAACCAATTACCAATATGGCGGGTTGAAGGTTCACCAACAGGGAAAAGGGTTACTGGGAATAAGCTTTTATGAAAGCTGAGAATGCCCTGCTGGGTACGGTGAATGAATCGGGGAGTCAGTTCATGGAATACGTCTTTTTATATCCCTTCCTCTACTTATAGTAAAACCACCATAGACAGTAAAACTGCTGAAAGCAATACCACAATGGTTATTGTAGATAAAGGCTCTAAAAAGTATTTTGCCTATCCTTCTGTTACTACGGAAAAAGACCTTGATGGTAATATTGTTACAACAACCCGACAGTTCAGTTCTTCTTATGGCTATATGACAGAGGAAAAGGCGGACTTTGGTGACAATATGTATAAGACTGTGCAATATGGCAACTACATTTTAGCCGGCAAATCCTATAGACCCCGGTTGATAACGCGAACGCAGAGACACACGGATGATGCATCCACTTTTACACAGAAAACATCCATTGTGTATGACGAAGCTATAGGATATAAAAAGAAGGTTATCGAAAATTATGGTTCTTCCTTGCCATTAACTACCGAATATACATACGATACGTGGGGTAATGTGCTTAGTTCTACAAACAGTGGTACAGGCATAACCGCGCTTACTCAGTATTATACTTACGATTTCTCGAATCGTTTTGTTGCCGGGACTCATACCTCGCCTTCATCGGCTATAAAGGATTATACTTATGATATATGGGGAAATGTGCTGACGGAAACAGATCTAAGCGATTCATCTAATAGGTTGATTACAAAGCACTTTTATGACGGATGGGGAACAGGGAAAAACGATTCTGCCGGATGGAAGAAGAATGGAGTATGAAACCGGTTGGAAACGTGGTAGACCTACCCAGCGTTTCTTTACCTTGGACACAGGGAACAGGGCAGCCTTTGGGTGATAACATGGTATGATAATCAGGAACGGGAAGTGTTGATGGAAACCATCGGCGCCAAGGATGTAAGAATCAAGAAAACCATGACTTATGACGTTAAGGGACAGGTGATCCGTGAGCAGGTCCAGACTGGTAATCTTGTTACAACAGAAGACTATACCTACGACGGGCGAGGAAGAATCCTGACACAAACGAGCAGTACCGGACAAAGTGTGTCGTATACTTATGGTAACCGTAGTGTGTCGACTACTACAAATGGAAGGACTTATACCAAAACTTATGATGCTTGGGGTAACGTGAAGTCTGTCACTGATCCGGTGTCAAGTATAACCTATACTTATGCTTCACTGGGTAAGCCTAAAAAATTACGACTGGGGGAGCTGACTTTACTATGACTTATTATGATACCGGTAATCAGAAGACATTGGTTGACCCTAATGCAGGTAGCATAACCTATACTTATGATGCTGCCGGACGTTTGAAAACTCAGGTTGATAGCAAGAACAAAACGACAACGAATACTTATGATCCTTTAGGACGTCTGAAAACTTCTGTTCTGGATGAGGTTACCACTACCTACTCCTATGGAACTTCGGGTAATGACTTGCTACGTCTAATAAAGGAGCAGACCGGTGATAGCTATATTGTTTATACGTATGATAAATATGGGCGGATTTCCACCGAAAAGCGTCAGGTGGATAATTCCGGATTGCTGGAGTTTACCTATGATTACAATGCGGTGGGCCAATTGAGCCGAATAACTTATCCGGGAGCTCTAGCTGTAAATCGTAGTTATGATGCTTATGGTAATTTGCAACAAGTACTGGCGGGTACACAGTCTATTTGGGAGCTGACGGAGTTACAGGAACGGTTACTACTACCAAACTTGGCGGTACATTGATTTCTACCGAAACCCGCAATTCGCAAGGTTTACTTAGTAACCTGAAAACGATGAAAGGCACTACGTCACTGCACAATATGAACTATGTGTTTAATGGCGCTACAGGCAATCTTACTTCGCGTACGGGTATGATTGGGCAAACGGAAACCTTCACTTATGACAGCGCAGATCGTTTGACTGTTGTGAAGCAAGCTAGTTCTACAGTCATGAACATGGGTTATCATGCCAATGGCAATATCGCTTCCAAAACAGGTTTGGGCTCATACAGTTATGACAAACCACATGCGGTAAGTGCTGTTGACAATACCGGCGGTCTGATTTCCGAGAATAACCAGGCTATTGCGTATACTGCATTTGATAAAGTCTCCTCCATCAGTGAAGCGGTCGGTTCGAACAATTATTTGCTAAACATCACGTATGGACCTGACCGGCAGCGTTGGAAATCTACGTTGAAGACTAACAATGCCGTCACGCGTACGATAGTCTATGCAGGCGATTATGAGACGGTCACTGAAGGCGGTGTGACGAAGCAATTGTATTATCTTGGCGGTAATAACGGATTAGTAGCTGTTTATGTAAAACAATCCGGCCAGTCGGACAAGATTTATTATGCGCATAAAGACCATTTGGGTAGTATTGTAAAGTTGACTGATAATGCGGGTACTGAGGTTTTCAAGGCTTCGTATGATGTTTGGGGCAGACGTACGGTAGCTAATAATACCTTCAAGTTCCACCGTGGCTATACGGGACATGAACATCTGGACGAGTTTAAGCTGATAGACATGAACGGTCGTATGTACGATCCGTTACTGGCTCGTTTCTTGAGTCCTGATCCGTTTGTTCAGATGCCTGATTTCTCACAAAATTTCAATCGATATACTTATTGCTTGAATAATCCGTTAATATATACGGACCCGAGTGGGGAATGGAACTGGTTAGTTGGAGGATTAGGCATTGTTTTTGGCTATGTAAGTCATGGACTTACCAGTGGTAATTGGGGATGGGAAGCACTTGGTAATGGTGTGCTTACAGGAGCAATGTGGGGTGTTGGATACGATGGGGTTAAAGAGGCTGGAACTTCTCCCTTGCTTTATTCCGCATATTCAGCTGGAAGTAGTACGATTAATTCATTTATGCCCCTCTGTGAACGTACCTATAGGAAATAATTTTGGTTTATCAGTATCGCCGGGAATAGGATTTGGCACTACAGGTTTTACGGCGGGCATTAATGCCGGTATAGGCTATTCCGATGGAGACTTTAGCATTGGTGCTGGTGTTGAGTGGGTGATAATCATTGGGGGATGGAATGCTTCTGCAACCTATAATGGCGTTGGAGTCGGATATGGTTTGACTTATTATGGCAAGACTCAAGGACCGGACGGAAAATCGAATGCACAAAGAGTCGCTAATATAACAGCATATTGGAAAGGTGGTTCTTTTGCGTTGCAAAATGACATGATATCTTTAGGAGGAGATGGTGACAGATGGAGAACAAATGCGTTTGAACTGAGTATTGGAAATTTTTTCATTTGGGTCTTATATCTATACAAATGATGGAAAGACAGATAGCGAAAAACAACAAGATGAAAAAATGCACGCAGTCCAATATGGGGTAAAAAATAGAAATAAAGGCTATAGTACTTGGAAAAATGGACAAGTATTTTCTGCTCCTGTATGGATTGGATATAGAAGAGGAAATCAAATTATGCGCATTGGATATAGCCATAAAGTGTTCCAAGACTTGCAGCAGAATGGAATTCACGGACGAACTGGTTTTGGGAACCAGAATTTTTACCTGAATTATGATAACTTTAAGACGGGTGGTTATTTCTACTCGGGCTATTATAATCCTTTGAGTTTATGGGGAAAATAAAAATGTATTCAATATGAAAAAAGTAATATTTATTTTATGTGCATTGTGTGCTCTGTCATCCTGCAGAGGGATTCCTAATGATGTTAAAAAAGCATTTACTTACTGTTATGCAGATGTGTATACAGGGATTGATACCCTTTATTAATACCGACGGTTATTATAATCGGCGTACATTCTTCTATAAGAATGGACTGGTTGTTGAAGGGTATTATCCTGAACATGACCATCTTGAGTTGCAAAAACTGAAAGAATTTTCAGAAGAACGTTTTACTTCCATGTATTTCATAGGAATTTATAGAATCTATGGAGACACATTAAAGATACAGTATATACGAGAAACTCAATCTCTTAATGATGCTGGAAGCGGAATGGAAAAATGGTATAAAATCATCGATAAAAAAATACGATGCTGTGTATAAATGATTTCAATAACACAACTATTGAAAGAGAAAGAGAACTTTCCAAAAGTTACCCTTCTGACATCGGCGATACTCTTCGGTTTGTTCCTGTTAGTGTGAAAATTCCTCAACCGAACGATAACTTGCTTAAAAGAAAATGGTTCTGGTGCAATGAGCAAGATTGGGAAAATTATATGAAACATCTTAAACAAGCGAAGCAGCAGTTTAAGAAGAAATAGATTATGAAATACCTATTCAGCCGGATGATAGATCCGTCTGGATAGAGTATTAGGGTTTATTTTATTATTTGTATTTTAAGCAATCCAATAATTCTGATATGAATATGAAAAAGCACGTTTTATTAGTTCTACTTTTGGGTCTAACAACCTCTTTCTGTTACTCACAAGTAAAAGTCAGTGTACAAGGTGGTGCCGGTTTCAGTGGCATCACAAAGGATAAAAATTATAAGGCTGACTTCGGATACCGTTTCGGGGTTGGGGTGGAGTTCCCTTTAGCTCGTGCCTGGTCATTACAGACAGGTCTCCAACTCTTGAACAGGAAAAGTTCCATTGATGAAGATGCATTAGAAACTCGCCAATACGAAGGAGGAGACAGTTTTGCTCTATGAGACGAAAAAGTCTAAAATGAGCGCCGTCTATCTTCAGCTTCCAGTGAAAATAGGGACATACCTACCCTTGAATACGGATTGTGGTTTACAAATAAGTGCAGGACCGTACGTCGCTTATGGTATTGGAGGAAATATTGACGGTGAAATGAAACGAGATCCTCATTGAGTGGTAGTGGTCTTGTTCCGGAAGAAATTAGGAACTTAGCTGTTCATCGAGGTTTTCATTTAGAAACTTTTAATAGAGATAGTGGTTTGAAGCGATTGGACATCGGATTGAGTGTCGGAGTAGATTTCAAGTACAAATCTTTTTTTGTTGGTGGCGCAGTGGAGTACGGTCTTCTTCCCGTCAGTAAGGAATTTCTTAAAAATATGTTCGAGGATGTTTTCGGTGAAAACAAAATAACGAGGTCTCCCCATAATTTCGGGATGGAACTTCACGTAGGTTACTGTTTTAACTTGTGGAAATAAACTGTACTCCATTCAGCCCAATATATTATTGGGGATCATTTCGGAGAACCTCGAACTAAAAATTTTTATACTTAAATACAAGTTTTATGATACGGAATAAATACATCTTATGTTTTATGTTTCTGTTATTTGCAGCCACTTCGTTTGCTCAGAGCAGATATGCTCTTTCATTTTCCGATTACATGGATGGAAAGTTTACTGCATTGGAGAATCTCACTATTGAATCCAGGTCTAAAAGTAAGAGATTTTGGAATGGAGGTGCTGATTTTAAACCAGAGACAGGTAATAAGGAGACGGATAAGTTATTAAAGAAAGATGTAAAGTATATCATACATCAGGATACCTTGTATGTAAACTGCCGCCAGTTAAGGTATCAGGGATGTAAGTTTGGCAACTGGTATGCGCCTGGTTTTCGTTTTGGTACCGGTAGGATTTGTTTCATCAGCACTAAGATTGGCAAGGAACAGACGAGTGAAGCTGTCACCGCCGGCATACTTTTTGGTGCTATAGGTGGGGCGATCGTAGCATCTAAGCAACTGAAAAATAAGGCTTGTTATCTGATAGAGTCTGACGATAAGGAAGTGAAACTTATTACCAAAAATAATATGAGGACTATTTTGCTGAATTATCCAGAGTATTCGCAAGAGTATAACGCTCTCCCAGAGAAAGAGAAAGAATCGGCTGCTGTAATCATAGAATTTCTTGTGAAGACCAATTTACTAATGAGATATTAAAAAACTGTTAGATGAAGATTATGAAATATATATTGTTGACGTTTGCCTTGTTTTACTTTGAATGTAAGTATTTGGGGACAAGAGAAGAGCATTGGTATTACGCTTGAAGATGTGGCCGGAATGAAGGAAAAGGAAAAGAACAGGAGAAAGCTATGCGAACTCCGAGAAATACGTTCATTGTCAATTTGGGTTATGGTTGGATAACGAGCAGGGTAGAAATGCGTTCGGGCACTTACAAGTGGAAAGGAGGTCCGAGTATAAAGTGGCGTACAACTGGTTGGTAAAAAGGGTTATGGATTCGGACTGGAGTGTGCAGCTTTCAGCACTGATTTTCCTGAAGAAACTGTGACATTGGGATATGTGGCTCCTTCCTTAGTTTATTGTCAGAAGATTGATGAGAAATGGATAATCAGAGGAACTGTGAGTTTTGGGTATGCCTGAATGGTGCAGGCAGAGACCGATTCTCGGGGATAGCAGCCGAACTAAGTTGGGGAGTAGAGTATATGTTGAATAGAGTGATAGGGCTGGGACTGGGTGTGGAATGGTGGCGAGCTTCTCTCACTCGTCCTGATGACTTCAGTTCTGCGGTAATTGTGATTGATAGTGAACGTCATGGAGTAAATCGTTTGGGAATTCAAGGTGGACTGAGATGCTACTTTTAAATTTTCCCGTTCAGTAGGATATTTAATCATGAGTGGTCGAAAAATTACGGCTGTTACCACTGTTACCATATAATATTTTGTTTTTATGTGAAAGTTGTGGTTATTTGAAGCGTCAATAAAATCTTATATCGCATGAAAAAACAACATTTCTACTTTTAAGAATTCAAACATCTAAACGGATAATTGCCATATTTCTGCTATTCGCGGTTTTATCTATGTGGGCTGCTGCTGATGCATACGCCCAAAACAAAATCAAATATACCTATGACAGCGCCGGTAATCGGTTGACTCGTCAAAAGGAAATTGTGGTTCAGACAAGGGGAGTCTTGAGCGATGATGAAGGAGAGCCTTCCATATGAAGAAAAACTTTCGGAAACTAAGGTGACAATTTATCCCAACCCTACCCGTGGTATGCTCAAAGTTGATATTTCAGGAGTTGAGAAGTTTGAGAATGCCCGAATATCTCTCTATGATCTTACCGGGACATTGATGCAACAATGGGGCAGTATATCTCAGTCCAATGCGGTAGATATATCTGATCGAACTCCGGGGATGTATATCATGCAGATAGTCTATAATGGTAATACCAGTAGTTGGAAAATAATTAAAGAATAACCTAAAGCTAATACGCTATTATGAAGAGAAGAATATTTTTTATCTTGGTACTGTTATGTACCTTATCAGGATATGCCCAAATCTCAGTAGGCCGGGATTCTCTTGTTATAGATCCATTAAAAGATGAATTCATGCAAGAAGCTGATGAAGACGGACTGTATAAAATCGTGACAGAAGTCAATGAGTTGTCGTCGGAAGACAGTGCCGTCCGAAGTGAAGTTCTTTCGTTAGACGCCCCTCTCTTGAAGCCCCCGTTGAAACCATTAGATCCGTTTGAACCGTTAGAACCGTTAGATCCTCTTTTGCCGGCGCCTCCATCCCTGCCCGAATTGCCAAGCACGGTAGAGATAGACCGGGCAAAAAGCAGTAGGTGAAATACCTATTCAATCGAGAATAGAAAATGGCTCACTCACATACAGTGTACCTATTGAAATATATGGAGGGAAAAACGGACACCAACCCGCTCTTGCCTTATCTTATAATAGTCTGATGGGGAATAGTATTGCCGGATACGGGTGGTGTATAGGAGGATTATCCTATATATCTATTTGTAATTCAAACTATTATTATGATGGAAGCAATGCAAAACCGGCTAGTTTAGATAAGAATTCTGCCTATTCATTAGATGGGAGTCGGCTTATTAAGATATCAGAAACGTCTTCTCAAATCGATTATCAGACAGAGCACGGCAATGTGAAAGTTACATTTTATGCACCATCAGGAAAATACTATTTTGATGTTTGGTATCCGGATGGAAAGAAAAGTAACTCTGGATATTCCACCAATACATCGGCACAAATTACTTACCCGATTACTAAAAGTGTAGATGCATTCGGAGACTATATTGATTTTACTTATCTGTTGGATAATAACGTCTATTATGTCACCGAGATCAAATATGGCAGCAATTCTACTCAATATGGTGCTGTAAAGTTTACCTATCAGACAAGAAGCGATGTTCAATCTTCTTATATAGCGGGGCGGCTGATGAAGGATAGTAAGTTATTGTCGAAGATAGATACATATTATCAATCATCAATGCTTCTTAGTACTTATACGCTGAGTTATGACACAAGTATATATAGTTTCTTGTCTAAACTCAGTCTTAAATCGAATGGCAAAGAAGTTAATCCGCTGATGTTCTATTATGGAGGTGAGTCTGACGAAAGTCGTTTCCAGACAAGCACGGCTTTTCTTGAAACTTATTTTGCTAACAGTAAGGCTCCTGATCTTATCCTGCATAAGGGTAAGTTTAATTCTCTTACCCGGAGTGAGGGACTCGTTGCCTATCCTAATTTTGAATCTTATGGTATAACCGCTTATGATAAAAAAGGAAATTACCAGTATGGAAGTAAATATGATCCTGCACAGAATCTGTTGGTTTATAAGAATCTCGAGATTACCTCTGTTCACCGGTAAAGATTCAGGCAGGTAATGGATTCCAGAAATTATATCCTGTTGATATAGATGGCGATGGAAATGATGAGCTGGTTAGAATTAATTATTGGTTGCATGATCAGAACAGCGCCAAAGTAGATATTACTACCTATGATAAGAATATGACAGCCCGGAATGCATCCTTCTTATTAGAAGGAACATTTGCAGAAGGCAGCAGGCAAAGTGCTGTTCCCAGATTATTCATTACCGGAGATTTCAATGGAGATGGGAAGATGGAATTGGTTGCCGTTTCGGGTAACAAACTTCCGAAGGGGGAAACCAGGACATGGTCAAGAACCACTATGTTTAATCTGGAAGTGAGGACTAAGATATATGATCAAACTCCATTCTTATTTGATTATTTTAAAGATGCGCTTTTTGCTGTCGACTATAACGGGGACGGGAGAACGGACATTTGCATCATAAACGGAAGTGGAACTTATATTTACTCATATCAGGGAGGTGCTTTTGTGCAGATTGCATATACAAGCGGCATTAAGAGCACAGATATATCGGGTGCTTCCAAAAGAGAATTGTTGGTTGAAGATATTAACGGTGATGGGCTCACCGATTTTCTTTTAGGTCCGAAGAAGAATGATTACTGATTGAAATGAAAAACGCCCTTTTGTGGTGAATGTAGTGGCTGTAGAGGTGAGATTATTGATGATCCGATAATAAGGATCCTTCCTCCCTAATAATGGTGGTAAGGTTGATAGCGATAAGGCTTTTTGAATTTACCACCCGTGTATCAGACCCATTTCTTATCCGGTAACTCACTATAATAGCACGTATAAAACCTGGACTGCTTTTATTGGCAACCGGTAGTGGATTTGTAAGCAGCACATTTGAGTTTTTATCTAATTCCGATACCAATTATCAGTTTCTGTTTCATGATCTGAATGGTGATAAACTTCCCTGATTTAGCTGTAAAAATCCGGAACTCAAATCAGTGTACATCTGAACCAGAACGGTAAACTGAATACTGTGGCCGAATCTGCAAAAGTGACTGTAGATTCTGATTCTCATTTTGTAACAGGAACTATAGGAGATGGTTATAGTTGTAGGACCAGCCAATAGCTAGTATAAAGGATGCCATTGTCACTCCAATCTCCTTTACACGTAACGATGCCCGGGGAAGAATGCTGACCGGCATGATTAACAGTTATGCGGGTAATTGAGAAATTTGATTATGAAAATCTTACTAATGGCAATATGTATTGGACGACATCTGACTATAGTGTGGGTTTTCCATATAATAAGCTGTATATAGACGTTAATATGGTGAGTAATACATACTCTATTTATAATGGCAAATACATATCTTCTGTATCGTATTATAATGATGCTGTTGCGCATCGTCAAGGCTTAGGCTTCTGTGGGTTCAGGAAAGTTAGGATATATGACAATAACAGGGAATTCAGACTGAACAGACTTTTTGATCCCATGAAGTTCGGGTTCATTACTCAAGTGGTGACTCCAACGGCGGAATCGTCTTATAACTTTCATATGGTTACCTTATCAAATAAGGTAGTCAGAATGATTTCGAGCAGCAAGGTAGAAAAAGATAAGTTGAAAAACGTGACAGTAAATTCCAGTTGTGTCTATGATGTTTATAGTAATGTAACGAAAGAAACATCAGTTTACAGCGATGGTCTCACGATAACAACTGATAACTCTTATCAGAACATAGACAATGGCACGACTTATAGAATAGGACTGTTATATGATCAGGTAAACCACTAAAAACCAAAAGATGGTTTAACATGGGTCGGCAGAAATTACATACCTGTATTTGATAATAATCAGCTTCCGATTGTTACAGTGAATTATGTAAACGGGAAATCAGCCTCTCAAGTCAATCGTTCATATAAAGATGGGCTGGTTACTCAGAATTTCTGAAAGAGTATGGAGCTACTACTAGCTTAAAAAACGCTGTATGAATACGATTCTTATGGGAGGGTCATAAAGAAAACGACCTTTGAATTTTGTGAGTACGTATACGTACAATCCAAAGGGATTACTTTACTCTGTAAAAAAATCATAAAGAACAGGAAACCACGTTCGAATATGATGATTGGGGTAGAAAAGTAAAAAACTGTCTCTCCGGATGGTTCTGTAGAAACTACTTCATATTTTGGGCTACGGCTCCGGCTTCAGCTTTAAGGCTTACTACCATTTCTGCTACAGGCGCCCGGCTTCCCGGACTTATTATGATGCTTTAGGAGGGAAGTAAGAAGTGGAAAACAACGCTTTGACGGAAATTATATTTATACCGATAATGTGTATGACGAGAGAGGGAGGTTGGCTAAAAGTTTCCGTGCCGTTCAAGGGAGCCACTCCTGCGCAATGGAATACATATACTTATGATTCTAATGATAGGATCATATCATTAAAATATGCATCCGGTAAGGAGGACATTTTTCATACTCTAATACAAGCGTAACTTCGGTGGTAGATGGTGTTTCAAAACAGAAAAACAGGATGCTTCCGGAAATATAATATCAGTTACCGACCCCGCAGGTGCCACTGCTTATAATTATAGACCAGATGGTCAGATGAATAGCGTAATTGCTCCGGGACAGATTACAACTACATTCGGGTATGATGATTTTGGCAGACGAATTACGATGAATGACCCAAGTTTCGGACTAATCGAATACGGTTATGACGCTATGGGGAATGGCGTTCTGGAAACTGATGCCAATGGAAATACTACGAAGAAAACTTATGATAATTTTCATCGTTTGACAAAAAGGAGGTTGCCGGACAGACAATAAATTACAGCTATAATGCTGATAATCTCATAGAATCTGAGGTAAGTTCAAACGGGACGTCTAAAAACCTATACTTATGATGCTTTGATGAGGCTAAAGACCATGAAAGAAACGAATGTGGATGGAAAATGGCTCAAAAAAACATTTACTTACACCAGTGGGCGTATATCAGACTTGGCGTATGCTTCTAATGTCAGCAGTATTGTGACTGAAAACTATACATATTCCTATGGTAATCTTTCGGAAGTGAAACTTAATAGCTCGACATCTATCTGGAAGTTAACTGCTGAAAACTCATTAGATTAACGACCGGTGTAAGCACTGGTATTCTGACCCGTACATATTCTTATGATGCAAACGGGATTCCAACGGGTAGAGTAGTTAAAAACGGTTCTACTGTTATTCAGAATTCCGGATATAACTTTAACGCTAAGACGGGCAATCTGAACTGGAGAAAAGACAATGTGAGGAACATTCAGGAGAGCTTTGGTTATGACAATCTGAACAGATTAACAAGCTTTGCCGGAAAAACGGCTGCTTACAGTAACAATGGAAATATAACCAATATATCTAATGTAGGAGCTTTTTTGTGTATAATGATGAGAAACCTTATGCAATAGCTTCGATTACTCCTTATGGTACGGAAGTTCCACTTCGGGAACAACAGATTACCTATAATGCTTTTAAGAAGGCCGGAGACTATTACTGAAAATGGTTATGTAGCAACATTTACATATAATGGGGAAGGTAATAGGGTCAAAATGAATCTGAAGAAGAACAATCAAGTCCAACTCAATAAATATTATTGGGGAAATCAATATGAATTGAGACAGGAGTTGCGGGTTCAAAAGAAATTCTGTACCTTGGCGGCGATGCATATTCAGCGGCAGCAGTGTATGTGAAAGAAGGTTCAGGGGCTTGGGTTGTTTACTATTTGTGCGGGGATTATCTGGGTAACATTACCCACATTGTTAATTCCTCCGGTGTAGTCAAGCAAGAGTTAAGTTACGATGTGGGGGCAGATTAAGAAATCCTGTTAATCAGGCTTTATATGCAGTTGGCACAGAACCTGTGTTATTCTTGGGCAGAGGTTATACTGGGCATGAGCATCTAACTGCCTTTGGTTTGATTAATATGAATGCAAGACTATATGATCCGGTTATTGGTAGGTTCTATCTCCTGATCCGCGATTACAGAATCCATATTCGAGCCAAAACTATAATAGATACTCTTATTGTTTGAATAACCCATTGGTATATACGGATCCGAATGGGGAATTCTTTTTAGGGTATATGTTTGATTCTTTCGTGGATTGTTTTCAAAAAAGCCTTGGAAAGCTTTTGAAAAAGGATGGAAAGGTGGTGTGAATGAGGTGAAAATGTGGGGTGGGTTGTTTGCTACAGGTAGTTATATGAATCATCAAAGTCATCGGAATTTCTGGACTGCCTCATGGGAACTAATTTCACGCTTTACGTGGCAATTGCCTCAGACTATGATAGGTCATGGGTACGCTCAATTTTCGGGGTATGCTGGTCAAGTAGATAATGTGGATTACTGGGGAGGAGCAACTGTAATGAGTGGCAATAACTGGGGACAAAAAGCAGTAACTCTGAGTAGTTTTATTATTGGTGATCGTACAATTTCGGCTGATCCGAATAACTCGGTATTCCAACATGAGTATGGGCACTACCTGCAAAGTCAATCGATGGGTGGGGATATTTATCCAGAATATGCATACCGAGCTTGATGAGTGCTGACGGAAGTGGGGAACATAAATATCAGCCTCACGAACAGGATGCGAATGCCAGAGCATTTTTTATATTTTAATAGGCATGTCTCTGGGTTCTATCAGACAGAAGCGCAATATGATACTAATATTGAAAGGGGAAACAGTATTGGATGGAATTTTAAAGCTAACCCTCTGGATATTAATTATACAGGTAAAGGATATGAATATCGTGATTATCATAATCTTGGCGTTAGGAATGCTATTAGTGATTTGAAACTGGATGCAAAGTGGTATGATCATGTATCATGGTTAGTACCTGTTATTGGCCCTATTGGTGTTGGAATTTATAATAGTAGTACTCGATAAGGTATTTATTTACAATTATTAATTATGAAATTAATGAAAATTGCCAAAATACTAGGCTTATGTTTATTGTCATGCATATTTTCGGCATGTCCGGAACAGAGCGAGAAATACATTACACTTGTTAATAAGTCAGAACGGGATATTGTTTACCAAGAATATAGAGACAGAAATCTTACAATTGCTGACACATTGTTTCTATGTTCAGTTGGAGCTGTTGGAGTTTTTAAGGGTTCGTCATCTCTTATAGAGAGCGTAGACGATACAGGCTGGAAAGCTGATTTCAATGTTGTTCCTTGTATGCAATTTCTGATTATGGATCGTGAAATCTATCGCAAATATATGTTTGAGCCTTTCAGATACAATTCGCAAATATGTTCCTATTCTTCATCGTTATCTGGTTTCATTAGAAGATATGGAACAAGCAAATTGGACAATAGTTTATCCCCCTGAAGGTGAGAACTGAAACATTAAACTAATACATAAAATATGAAAAAACAAATCATTCTATTAGCAATCAGCATCTTGGGAGCATTCTCTCTTCATGCTCAGGGAGATAAACGAGGGTCTGGTACAATCCAAACAGGAGGTTATCTCAGAACCACGTAAGGGCACGGACTGGAATAAACAACCTATCGGTTACGTTTTTGCAGGTGCAGGCATAGGATATATTCCATCGGTAGAAAAGGTTGAGGGACTGGCTGCTTCTAATTACGTTACGGGACTTGATTGGAGAGTAGGAATGTCTCGTTACTACAATCGTTGGGGATGGGAGTACTTGTACAGCAATTTCGTTCCAAGCAATCAGTTGCTTTCTATGATGGTGTACGTGGTATGGTTATGGATGATATAGGGCGGCTATTGTATATTGCCCCCAATTTACCGGTCGATGGATTTTAGGAGAGAAACTAACCATTTATGGCGCAATCGGTTGGGGGTGGTTGCGCTATAAAGAGACAGTGAAAGGAAGCGGATTGGGGGAACTCAGTGGTACAGCCAATGCTTTAGGTGGAAATTTCACAGTGGGTCTTGAATATCGTTTGAGTTCGGTAGTAGGTATGAGTGTAGATCTCGGTTTAATAGGAGGCGAAATTGGGAAACTAAAGTTGACAATACTGGGCTGCAGGCAGCAATTGATGAGACATATACCGGCAAGATGGATGCCACCCGCCTATATGCAACGGTAGGGGCACATATTTATATCTGGAAGAAAAAGAGATAACGTCTTCTATCTGGATACCGGGTTGCTTTATTTGATGTTTAATCATGCCATGCAAAACATTTTCCTCAACTAAAGGTTATTAATATGGTATGGTAACAAAGATACTATTTATTTATAATTTGTCATTATCTTTGTAGTCATATCATATTAATGATGTCATTGAGTTAGGAAGCTACACTTTTGAATTGATTAAGAATGAGTAATATTTTGAAAAAACTATTCTCCATATTGGGGAACGATGAAAGTAAACCGGACTTTCAGACTTGCTGTACCCCTATGGAGGTATTTGATAAACAGAAAGTAAAAGCCATTGTAAAACAGTGGCTTTTGTTCATTGCTGAATACGAAACCCTGCCTAATGACATCATTGCATTGAACTTCAACTTGTGGGAAGCTGTCGAAGAAAATGGGCAGAGCTGCTATACACTCGAACTGACAGGCTCTAAACAATATGACGCGGAAAAAATGATGACTGGCTTGTGAAGAAGATTTCGATCCGAGAGAAAGGAACTGTGATGCTTTGCAACTTTCCAGCGAAATCCCGTGGGAGGAAGTACTGAACGGCCTGGTGGAAGTTCTGAGAGAGTTAAAGAAAGAACTGAAAGTAATAAGTCTTTTTCAAGTGAAACATATAACAGTTGGGTTTGCGGAAGGCGATCTGATAGTTATAAAATAGAAAACCTTCCGCAATGTGCTGTAAACAGACCTGATTCTAAGGTCGTGCTACTTGAAGAATGAACTGGGCGTTTGCTTATATTGTTTCACAAAGCAACGGGTGAAGTACTTGGGGTCATTAAATCCCACCCGGTAGGCTATTTCTGATACAATGATGTTATTGGTGCTACTCTCTAATATTTTCTTGGCAATCTGTAGCCTGTATAATTGGATGAAACGTACCGGCGGAAGTCCGGTGAGTGATACGAATTTCTTATAAATCACTGTATAACTGATGTTCAGCCTTTCTGTCAGATCCTTTACACCGAATTGAGGATCAGCATAGTTCTTTTCCAGAATATTCATAACTTCGTTCATGAACTGCTGGTCGGGCTGTCCCACTTCCAGCAGGATAGATTCAAGTCTTGTTCTACGAATTTCTTCTGACGCAAATCCCTGTTCTTCAAGATGGAGTCTATGTGGGCTAATAATACGGATTGTTCGAAAGGCTTGGTGATATATCCGTCTACTCCGTTTTCATAGCTTTCTATCCGGGCAGTCTCACTTGAATTTGCCGTGAGAAGCAGGAAAGGAATGTGACTTAAAAGCTTGTCCTCGCGCAGTCTTTTGCAGAAGTCGGAACCATCGCATACGGGCATCATTAGATCGGATACAATAAAATCGGGCACGATATTCTGGGCTGTCTTATAGCCTTGCTCACCGTTGTTTGCTTCAGCGATATTGTATTTTTCTTTCAGCATATTCTTGATATAATGACGCATGTCGGGATTGTCTTCTACCAATAACAAAGTCGGCTTGCTCCTGTCTATAGGAATGAACGGCTCGATTTTGTCTTCAACGGGTACGGGCTCTTTATATTCTCATGAATTTCATTTTCCGCTGCGTCCGCCAGCGTAATGGGGAAATATAATCTGAAAGATACACCTTCTTTTTCCGAACTCTTGACTTTAATCGTTCCGTCTAATAGGTTGATAAGCTCTTTTACGATGTGAAGTCCGATGCCCGTACTGCTCTGTCCGTAGTTTGTATATTTGTTCTGTTCGGGTATCCGGTAGAAACGGTTGAATATTTTTGTCTATTTCGTCAGGAGCTATTATGCTGCCACTGTTGGTGACGGAGATAAACTGCATGAGTTTGTTCGACTTGTCGATGAATTGGTTGGCATGCAATGTGATTTTTCCTTTATCGGGGTATGCTTGATGGCGTTGGATAATAGATTGAACAGTATCTTATGCAGGTTTTCCTTATCAGAATAGATATGGTCACTCTTCAGGCGGTATATCTTTTCAAAGCTGATGTTTCGTTCTTTCATCAGGTTGGAAAAGTCGGTTTGTTGTGTTCAGGAACTTGCTGAAGTTGAATTGAGAGTAATTGAGCGTTAAGTTCTGGGTATCGATCTTGCGCAAGTCAATCAGTTGGTTGACCAGTGAAAGCAGGTATTGAGCGTTCCGGTTGATAATCTGTAAGTCCTCTTTTTTTCTTTGGGATCGGTAGTTTGCCTGACAAGCTGGCTTGCCGGTCCTTGTATCAGGGTTAGGGTGTCTTAAACTCATGTGCGAGGTTGGTGAAATAGGATAGCTTCTCTTTGTTGATAGCCTCCATCTGCTCGGACATGCTTTCTATCTTTTCTTTCAGAAGTTTCTGGATATGTTGTTGCCTTGCATTATACCAATAGATGATATAAAGCAGAATGGACACTATCAATATAGCGATAAGTGAGTAGAACCATCCTGTTTTATAGAATGGGGGATGTACAATAATGCTGAGACAGGTGGCTTCGGTAGACCAGGTGTTGTCGTGGTTGGTGCATCGTATTTCCAGCGTATATTTTCCCGGCGGCAGATTGGTGTACTTGGCGTTTCTCTTTACCAATCCTGTGTTCCAGTGCTCCTCCAGTTCATGAATGCGATGGAAGTAGAACACCTTTTCCTGTTCGATATAATCCAGGCAGCTGAATGTGATTTCAAAGGAATTCTGTGGTGGATATAAATGCAGTTCCTTGGTTGTTGAGATACTTACGGGCAGATTGTCGCTGTTCAGATAAGGTATCAGCTGGCTGCCGTTACAGACAACGCTGGTGAGGTTATCGTCCGTTGCTTTTTTGCTTGGGCAGGTTTACCAGTGGACTGAATGTTACGAAACCATCGATAGTTCCCAGTAACATGTTGTGATTGATGGTCTTACAACCGGATCTTTTATAGAATTGGGGTACCAGCAACCCGTCTCCTTCGTCGAACTTGAAGGCCCGTTTTGTATTGATATCGAAGAAGTAAATGCCTTTTAGGGTACTGATCCATAAGTTCCCGTTCTCATCGTCCAGAATGTTCGAGATGCTGGTGTCCGAAAGACCGCAGCGCACGGCATAGTTCTTGAAGGTATATTTTTCGTTGTTACCGTTGTCTTCCAACAGGTAGATGCCATTTCCGAGGCTACCCAGATAAATCTCCCCTTTTTTAGTTTCGAATATACAAGTGATCTTTTCATTGATTTTGCTTTCGGGATCATCCAGTTTGTGCTGATAGTATATACATTCGTAGGTATTCCTGGAATTTTCCAGGTCGATGACGTACACGCCGTTTCCGCCAATCCATAATCTTGACTGTGAGTCGATGAAGATTGTATTCATGTTATGAACGGGTTCTTTGGACTGTGTGTAGAATTTTAGCCGGTTGATGGCTCCCGTAGAGAAATCGAGTGTATTGATATGGCTGCCGCTGCATATCCACAGTGCATTTCGGGCAGAGTCCAGGGCTATGTCATGGATGTCATCGGAGGTCAGGGAGGAATTCAAACTGTTGTAATGTTCGAATACGGGATGTGACAGATTGTTTTTATCCAGTTTATCCAGCCCTCCGCCTATTGTTGATATCCAGTAATTGCCATGCAGGTCCTGAATGATATCCGAGATGTTGTTGTGAGCCAGTGAGTGCGGATCTCCCGGGTTGTGTTTGAAGAGCGAAAAGGAGTCAGCACCTTTCCTCTTAATGGCAAGTCCGCCATCTACAATTCCTGCCAGGATGTTTCCCTTTGTCTTCGAGCACCGTGCTGATGATGTTGGGCACTCCTTTCTCATACCCTTGCAGTGAATAATTGAAAGTTATGCGTTGCGGAGCCATGATATTAATTCCGCCGAAGTCGGTCCCTACCCAGATATTATCATTCTTATCAACAAATATCCGGTTGACGATATTATCATTCAGGGACCGGGCTTGTATGCCTCTGCTGAAAGTAACGAATTGGTCATTTCGCTGGTATATGTTCACTCCGTTTCTGGTTCCGATAATGATGTCGCCTGATGAATTTTTTATCAATATCTGTGATGAAGTTGGAGGAAATGCTGTGAGGATTATTGGGATTATGTTGATAGAGTATGCAGAACTGATTCTGGTGTTATAGCAGTATAAGCCACTTTGGGTACCGATCCACAGATAGTCACCATACGAAAACAGGCGGTTGAAGATTAATTGTGAAATATCTAAGTTTGTAACTACGGGGATATTGCTGTAATCCTGTTTGCCCGAAGGAGTGAAATGCAATAAACACTTGTCGCCTCCCGCCCAGATATCACTACCGTGTTTTACGATGGTTTTGATATCCACATCTTTCTTCAATATCCGGATATCTTTTATCTGCCTTTCTTCGTTCAGAATGATGTAGGCCAGTCCGTCACTTTTGCCTACCCAGAGATTATTGAAATCGTCGACAAGCAGGGCCTGAACGGGAGAGTAAAGCACATTATTGTTCTTACCGGAGTATTCCTTATAGAAGTTGAGGTTTTCGTGAAGGAGATCAATGCTCATGATGCCGGCTTCGGAAGCTACCCACAAATAGTTGTTGTCGTCTTCGTCAATGTCATTGATGTAATTACTTTCAATAAACTGATACGGTTGCCTGGGAGCTGTGGAGTAGTGTTTCAGTTCGTAACCATCGTAACGGTCGAGCCCGTTGGAGGTTCCGAACCACATGAATGAGTTGTGATCTTTGTGTATGGTTCGGATAGAGTTGTCGCATAATCCGTTCCGGATAGTAAGATAAAGGTAATTGTATTGGTTTGGATTATCCTGGGCAAGCGCTAAACCCTGCCCTTGTAGGAAGCAGAGCAGGGTTGTGATTAGCGCTATTGTCTTTGTATACTTCATATCCGGCATGGAGATTTAGTTATTGAAAACTGATCCAGTCGATTTCAACTTTACCGTTTCCTTTAGAGACACGTATAAATCGTGGATACCGGTCTGAGCGGAACGAACCGAGGATTCAATATTCGTCCATTTATCGGTTTTGGGAACTTTTATTTCCGAGATAACCGGACCGTTTGTTCCGTTTATACGTATTTGCAGTGTTCCTCCGTTGTCCGAGGTTACTCTTGCTTTCACTTTCGGGGGTGCTATCTCCGAAGTTCACCCGGTTGTACTGCACCCATGCACCGTTTTTGCTCAATAAGGTTTTCCAGCCTTCGAATTTGTTTGCTTGGTTCAGGTAATCGATGGCTGCTCCCTGATTGCTTAACCGGCTGTAGCGATCCAGTTGAATTTCTTTCCGGGCGTCTGTTATGCCCACTCCGCGCAGGGTAGGGGTTACTTTTTGGATAGTGCCGTCCGGGTTGAAGAATAAGGAATCGACCCGTGCCGATCTGTTTTATCGAATTCAGGGGGAGTAATCGTTGTGGTGATAGAACAGGTACCACTGGCCTTTGTATTCCACCAATGAGTGGTGATTGGTCCAGCAATCGGTTGGTGATTCATCCATAATGATACCCTTGAACTCAAAGGGACCCATGGGATTGTCTCCCATCGCATAAGCCAGAACTTCCGTTTTTCCTTTACCCAGGGGAATGTGAAGTAATATTTTCCGTTGCGTTCAAAGGCGAAAGGTCCTTCTTTGAATCCTTCGGGTAATCCTTGAATTTGCATGGGTTCTGAGGTGAGTTCAAGCATATTGTCTTTCAGTTTTGCTACTGACCTTCCGCGGCCTGACCAGTATATGTAGGCTTGCCCGTCTTTATCAATGAGCACGCAAGGGTCGATGCCGTTGACCTTCAATGGGAGTGGCCTGCGGGGTGAAAGGGCCGTAAGGCTTGTCGGCTATGGCAACTCCGATGCTGAAACCGCGTTTGCCTTCGCCTTTAGGGGTAGATGGGAAGTAGAAATAATATTTCCCATTCTTGTATACACATTCGGGGGCCCACATGGAATAGGAGTCAGGAGCTACCCAAGGTACATTTTCCTGGCTTAGGATCACTCCGTGGTCTGTCCAGTCAACCAGATTGTCTGACGAGAAAACATGGTAATCTGCCATACAGAACCATTCTTTCAGACGCTCGATGGGGCTCGGAATGTCATGTGAAGGATAGACATACATCTTGCCTTCAAAAACTTTGGCGGTGGGATCGGCGGTGAACTGATCCGTAATAATGGGGTTCTGAGCTTTTTAATGTACCTATTATTACCAGAAATGTGGATAATAAAAATAGTCTTTTGTTTTTCATAAGCTAATTGTTTTTTAGTGCGCACGGACTGTTATTTCTTTATCCGGACACAAAGATAAAATAAAAATCCGTTGGCGGAATTAATTTCTTTCTGGCGGGTTATGAATTAATTCACCACAGATTACACAGATTGACACAGATTCTATTTTACTGATTATTAGATTAATAAATCTGTGTGAATCTGTGTAATCTGTGGTGAGTCTTATTCATTCCTATCCCGTAAAGTGACTTTGACGGATTGCAGATCCCGGGCTGCGGAACTCGTTCCATAGAATAACTCGTATTCACCCGGTGCCACACGCATGGTATTTGTAGAAGGATCAAAACATTCGAATGATTCGGATGGCAACTCTATCTTGACATCCTGTTTGGCTCCTGCTGCGAGTTCTACACGTGCATAGGCTTTTAGGGACTTTAATGGTCCGTCAGCATCATCTGTTTTGCGTATGTAAACCTGTACGACTTCAGTTCCGGAGCGCTTGCCTGTGTTGGAGACCGGTACAGTCAAGGTCAGCGACTCATCTGTACGGAGTTGGGTTTTGTTGCAACTGGCTGTACCTACGGCGAAATCCGTGTAACTTAATCCGAATCCAAATGGGAACAGAGGGTCGGACATATACCGGTATGTACGTCCTTTCATGGAGTAATCCTCATAGTCGGGAAGTTGTTTCGTACTTTTGTAGAAAGTGACGGGCAGCTTGCCGGAGGGGTTATAATCACCAAACAGCACGTCGGCTACAGCATATCCACCCAGTTCTCCTCCATACCATGCCTGGAGAATAGCGTCGCAACTTTCCGTTTCGGGCAGCAATGCCATAGACGATCCGGAACAGTTGACAAATACTACTTGTTTTCCGGCATCTTTCAGAGCTTTCAGGAAGTTTCGCTGTACAGCGGGTAATTCTATATCCGTACGGTCACCCCCTTTGAAACCGGGAATATTCACGGGCATTTCTTCTCCTTCCAGTTGTGGCGAAATGCCACCTACGAAGACCACTACATCTATGCCTTTAAGTTTCGAAATGCTTTCACTATAATTGATCGGGAATTCTTTGCCGAGGTTGAACTTCAGGTTTGCAGCCCAGTTTTCTACTTGTGCATAGAGTATTTCTATCTTATACTCTTTCCCTTTCTCCACTTGTAGCATGGTGCGGGTATCGGTGGTTCTCCAAGTGCGGTGTTTAGTCATCGACTTGCCGTTTACCAATAATTCAAAGTAACTGCAACCTTCGAGGTTGAGGAGAATTTCGCCTGATTCCTTCGGAGTTAATACGGTTTCGTATTTGGCTGAGAACTTTTCAAGATTCACCCGGGGCCGAAAGTATGTAATCCGTATGCAGTTACGTTGATAGGCTGGGTGGTACGGAGCGAAGAGACAGGTTCTCCCCTGGCGTTCCGGATTGTTCCAGAATGTAGCTTTTATGCCGGGTTTCCCATCTATGCTGCATTGGTCAAGATAGGATTCCAATGTTTGGTCATTCACCAGGTCACAGCCTTTCATGTAGACGATCTGATTCTTTTTCAGTTTACTTTTGAAGCCGTCCAGGATGGTAATGGTCTGATTCGGAGTTCCGTTGTAGTTGCCCCACAGCATAGGTTTGTCATCAGCGTTAGGACCGATAACTGCAATCTTGCGGATGGATTTACTTAAAGGCAATACATTGTTCTTGTTCTGTAAGAGTGTCATTGTCTGGCGTGACATATTCAGTGACAAATCTTTGTGAGCCTTACAGTTGACTACCGACATCGGTATTTTTGTCCAGTTCACTAATGACGGGTCGTCCATTTCTCCGAGTTCAAAGCGTCCTTCCATCAGGCGGAGCACATGTTTGTCCACTTCTTCTTCCGTTATCAATCCTCTGGATACGGCTTCCGGCAGTTTCTGATAAGCATATCCGTATCCACATTCCACATCTGTACCTGCCATGCTTCCTTTGACGGCTGCATGTACGGCATCGGAGGAACTTTTGTGGGAAGTCCAGAAGTCGGCAATGGCTCCACAATCGGAGACTACGAGATATTTGAATCCCCACTCATCACGGAGTATCTGTTGAAGCAGACGGGTGTTTCCACAACAAGGATCATCGTCCAGGCGCTGGTAGGCACACATCACTTCGCGTACATCGGCTTTTTTGTACCAGTGCCTTGAACGCAGGCAGGTAAGTTTCCCACAGGTCGCGGGGACTGACGTTGTTCAGATTCGCGGTATGACGGCTCCATTCCGGACCGCTGTGTACGGCATAATGTTTGGCACAGGCAAGTAGTTTGCGATACTTCTCATTTTCAGGTCCCTGCAATCCTTTTTACCACTGCAATACCCATTTGTGAAGTCAGGTAAGGATCTTCCCGTAAGTTTCTGACCACGTCCCCAACGGGGATCACGGAAGATGTTTACGTTGGGAGTCCAGACGGAGAGACTGTGGGAAACGGACGTCTTCCAGTCCGTTGCGTACGCGTTCGTTGTGTTTGGCACGCATTTCATCGGAGACTGCATTGAAGATTTCGAATACCAGTTTGTCATTGAATGAAGCGGCCATTCCTACCGGTTCGGGAAGACTGTTACATTTCCCTGATTGGCTACCCCGTGAAGGGCTTCACTCCACCAATTGAATTTCTTTATTCCCAGGCGTGGAATGGCTTCCGAATCATCACATCAAGAGCGCTTTCTCTTCTAAAGTCAAGCGTTTCACTAAGTCCTTCGCTCTTTCTGCCGGACTTAGTTCGGGATTCTGATACGGCAATGTTTGTCCCCACCCCGATAGGAGAATAACAAACCACAGGTTACTAATACCTTTTTCATAATAATGTTGTTTTCATGGTATAAAATTATGTTTTTATTTCTTGGTTGCTAAGGATGATATTTCCCCAGTATTTTAATTTCGTCTCCTGAAATATCTACTTCGAACAGTGTGGGTCTTCGTGGACCCGGGTTCTCGGAGTCGAGGCTTTGGTGGTGCAGGCACATCAGCAACTTTCCATCGAATGTACGGAACAACATACCGTGCCCTGAATTATTAGGTATCAGAGGATCATTGCACTGAACCCAGGGACCGGCAAGTTTATCCGACTCGGAGTAGGCCACTCCTTGCGCACAACGGCTGTTGCCAACTGGACCACAACATTCCTAAACGCCCCGTGCCTGTCCGGAACAGGAACGGACCATCTGCCACATAACCTCCCAGCGCCATGCCGAAAGTGAGTTCACCTATCGATTTCATTTCTCTTGGCCATGGGGCATCGGATGCTCTGAAAAGGATGGTAGAGGTTCCTATTGATTCTGACAGGTCCGGAGCAAGCCGGATGTAATTGATCATTCCGTTTATGGTTTGCATCCATTCGTGGCAAAAGACCATATAAGGCACTCCGTCTTCTTCCCAGAAACTACCGTCGAGTGTAGACCAGTCTTCCGGCAGATAGTTCTTGTCGCTGATGGGGTGGTAGGGACCTGCTGCTTTGTCGGATGTAAGGATATGGGTGGCACGACGTTGCACATTGTATCTGTTGGGTACAGTGTCTACTATGATCTTGGGATTGGTAACGGTGACGAAACAATAGTATTTACCTTTATATTTTATGAAGCTCGGGGCCCATATCCTTGGAGCGGTTCCAATCAGGAAGTTGTATCCACAGTAATGTATTGATAGGGGCCTGTCCCATCTTTAGATTCGTGCTTTTCCATAAACTGCCGCCACTTCCAACCAGATAATACATCTGTGTTTCTTCATCGGCCAGGATAAAGGGATCGCTTAACTGCAAAGAGTCAAAGGAAGTGGTGTCTATCTTATCTCCTTCCTTGCCGCCGATAAATGTATATTTGCTTTTACCGGTTCCGTGCCCTTAGTCTGGTTACAGGCAACCAGACTAAGAACGAGCAGAGCTATTGTGAAGTGAAACAGTATCTTCATTGTTGCAAGTATTGTTAAAACTACATCTGTATTATCTGAAGCATCATTTGAATATTAAGCCTGCAAATTGATGCAATGAACGCCGCCAGGTGAGCCATTCATGGGCTGTACCGGAGACTCGTAATAGATATGGTTGATGTTTGCTTACCGGGAGTCAGTGCATCATGGAATTCCGTTACATTTTAAAGCGTGCGGCTTCTTCGGTTCCCAGACTGATATACAGTGTTTTCACTTTTTTTGATTGAAGGCTTCGGCGTCAGCAAAAACGCCGTTGTAGGCTGTATTCAGTTCATTGCTGTTCATCCTTCCTCCACCACTGAATCACCGATATGGGCAAATTTATCTAAATGGGCCAGCCCGATGCTTACAGCCTGGAAACCTCCCATTGACAGGCCGGCTATGGCACGGTGTTCCCTGTCGGGCAAAGTACGGTAGTTTCTATCAATCATGGGTATCAGTTCATTGATAACCACTCGTTCAAAAGTATTGAAGTTGAACCTGCCTTTTTTGGCCCGTTTCTTTTCTGTGGGGTCTGTAGCATATCCTCTGTCCATGACTACCAGCATGGGAACGGCTTTTGGCCGGCAATCAGGTTATCCAGAATGTTGTCTGCCTTTCCCTGGTTGGACCATCCGGTTTCGTCTTCTCCCTACCATGTTGCAGATATAGTACGGGATACTTCTGAGTGTTGTTCTCGTCATAACCTGCCGGGTATATACGAGGCACTTTCTCCATGCCTGAGTGATGTCGGGTAGTACATCTGTGTGCGGATTTCACCGTGTGGAACGTGCTGAGGCAAATAGTAATCCACTCCTTCCTCCGGAATTTCAATGCCGCTTGACATCCGGCCGCATCCGTAGAACAATTCGCTGGAAGGATCGGCTACGGAACACCCGTCTATCTCCAGGAAATAATAGTGGAAACCGGGCACTTGGGGATCGGAGGTTACTTCCCAAATACCGTCTGCATTCTTGGTCATGGGATATTTCTTCATTAAGTCCAGTTTTACCGAGTCTGCATCGGGAGCATTTACCCTGACGGTTACTGATAAGTCCGGATTTACCACCGGATAACTGATACCGAGGATATTGGTAGATGCCGATACCGGGGCAGTTGCTTCTTTTTCTTTGGGTTTCTGTGCACATCCGGTAATCAGGAAGCGATCAGAGTTGTATATAAGATGGATTTCAGTTTCATAGTCTGATTATTTAAAGATAAGAGGTGTAAATTGATAGAGACAGCGCCGCCAAGTGAGCCATTCGTGAGCTGTGCCGGGTGACTGATAGAATAGGCTGTTGATTCCCTTCTTGCTGAGTGCTGCATGCAGAAGTTCGGCATTGGGACCTTCTTCACCGATTCCCAGCCAGATGAACTTGAAATCTTTATTGAATGTGACGGGATCTTTGAAAGCGCCTTCGTAGAGTGCGTCTATATCCGTATTTTTGTCTATGGGCAATGCTCCGCTGAATGATCCGATGTAAGAGAATAAATCGGTGGTGCAGAGTGGTTTCCAGAGTTTGTTTGCCTCCCCCATGACAAACCTGCCATGGCACGGTTCTCTTTGTCCGTCAATGTGCGGTAAGTCGAATCTACAAGTGGAATTACATCTTTTACCATCATGTCTTCGAAGGCGACGAATGCGTCTACCGATGAGCGGGCATTCGGCTGTTGTTCGGGATATTTGTTTCCTGCATATACGGCATATCCGCAGTTCATCACTACAATCATCGGTTTGGCTTTTCCGCTGGCTATCAGGTTGTCGAGGATGGCACCGATACATCCTTGGTTGGGCCAACCTCTTTCGTCTTCGCCACCTCCATGCTGCAAGTACAGGACGGGGTAACGCTTATCCGGATTCTTCTCATACTCGGCAGGGGGTATATACGTACATTCTGCGCCATTCGTCGCATACTTTCGAGTAGAATCTGCGGGAACGGAGTGCTCCTTGCGGTACCCCTTTCTGCGGTAAGTAGAAATCTACTTTTTCCTCGGGCACTTCGAAGGCACTTGCCTGGCGGCTCATCCCGAAGTAGGAATAGGTTGAGGCGTCAGTTACCTGCAAGCCTCCTATTTGTACCGAGTAATAGTGGAAACCGGGCACTTGCGGAGAAGAGGTGAGTTCCCACGTTCCGTCCTGTCCTTTTGCATTTCGTAGGGACGGTCGAGAACGATTTGTACGCTCTTTGCATCGGGAGCTTTTACTTTGAAAGTCACAGTTCGGTCGGGGTTCACCATAGGATATTGGGCATTTGGAATATTGGTAACTGAGGGTATTCCCTGTGCCCACATCGTCCCTGTGATAATGGAACAAAATATCATTGCGCTTCCCGTCTTGATAATTGCTCTTGATAATTTCTTTCTTTTCATTGTTCGTCTTTTTATACTTTTCAAAAAACTATTCAAATATTAATGATAACCGCAAAAGTAGTATGTAACCCTCTTAAGGAGGGGTATAAAACTGTTTTTTGAGGAGGACTTTTCTTGCTGGCAGGGCATTTATGTAACACTTGTGTTACATTTGCAGGACACAGGTGTTCTGTTTGTTCAACACAAGTGTTCTGCAAATGAAATGCAAGTGTCCTGCAAATGGAGGACCGGAGACCTTATTTCAGCAGGCTGTTGACTGCGTTCACTAGGTAGATGTAGCTTGCTGCCAGATCTATTACATACTCATTCTCGCTCCAAAGAAAAGGATAGTCCTCCCTGTTCTCGGGGAAGTCCGGTTTCAATATCCTGATGCCCGGCACCACACCTCCGGGGATGAAACTGAAGTCGGCCCGGTTGCTCCCGTAAGCTACCTTTTTGGGCTGTGCGCCTACTCCCGAAACAAAAGACAGATTATGGCACGGATGGCAACCGTACAGATAGTTCAATCCTCTGTATATGTATTCCGGGTTTATCAGCTCGGGATACGAACGATGGAGCAGGTAGTTCGTAATACACGCCTGAACAATGTTTCTGTTGCCTGCCCATCCGGCAGTGCTGATCCTTACTCCATACGGATTTTCTTTGTCTACTTCGACAAGTTCTCCGGCATAAGCTTCTACCAGGGGCCTTACTTGCTTCTTGAACGCATTATCCATGAAAGGAATCATTTGTGCAATGACAGAGGCATTCCGGTTGAATTGTTCCAAAAGGGTGGGGAGCAGTTCGTTCATTCTTGTCTTGTAACCTTCATAGTCCGTTGAGCGCCAGAGCTCAAAAGCAGCTCTGCATTCGATGGATTTCATGAATTCAGGATTGCTGAATCGTCCGCTATACGTTTGTTCTTCGGGATTTGCCTGGCGGTTGTGTTCGTCGTCCCAGATGAAGCGAGCTACTCGCAGGGCTTCTTTGCTCAGTTCCGGATTGTAATCCTTCAATGCACGCGAAGCGGCTGCCAGCGAAAATGGCTGTGCCATAATTCATGTGCGGTGTTCGGTTGGTTAATGCCCAACGGTCATCGGGAGTGCCACTTTGTACGTCCGTCGGTTTGCAGACTATCCAGGCGGGGGTTATAAACCAGGTTATCTGTCTTGTTTACCGCATCTCCCAAATGGCGGTACTGATATAAATGAGACTCGTTGATTCCCGGAATGGCATAGCCTATCGCATTCACCTGCGCTACTAATTGCAGAACGCCGTGTTCAATCTGTTGCAATACATCGGGTTTGCCGTCGGGTACATGTATTTCCGTATAGCGTGTCTGTTGATTAATGGTGGTTTCATCGCGGTTTACCCCAAAACTCTCCCACAAAGGGCGAAAGCCTGTACTACGGCATGTTGTGATCCGGTCTGGATATCGAAGTCTCCTGCATCGAACCATCCGCCGACGTTCAGGCCGGGGATATGCTCCAGTGGTTTGTACTTGTTGCCGGTGGTCGGCCCTTGTTTCCAACCGTCCCAGTGGATACGGTTGACGGGAGCTTGCAGGGCATCATCCAGATGCGCGGCGCCATGCCATACGCGATAGGCTTCGCGGACAAACATATGATCCATCTGTACAGGGAAGAATACGTCCAGTGTCGGGGAACCATGCTTTCTGAAACACATCTGTTGCGATGGGGAAAGGTGCTGTGCGCTGGTTGCCATATTCCAGCATGTAGATGCCCGGTTCTGTGACAGAGGAGAAATCAAATTGAAGGTAATTGTAGCGTGTGTACATTCCCCAGGTTTTGGGAGTGTCGGACAGGGCTTTGCTGAGGCTTCCGTCACTACACACCTTATATAAAGAGACAGTGGAGAGTGGCTTGTCATTTTTATCCAGCTCCACTATGGCCACTTTTTCTTTTGTGTGGGGTGGTAACCTACTTGTGAGTAGCTCACTACGGGTTTGCGCACCCAGTCGGATTGGGTCTCCCGCTGTGATAAACCATTCGGCTATCTTGCCGGTCTTTCCTGCCGGAAGCAGGGTACGCACAACGAAGTTTCCGTTCTGTTGTTTGTTCCTTCCGTCAAACAATGACAGGTTATTGTCATCGGTGGTGCGGATGGTGATGTGTTTCAACGGTTCGTCCGGTGCAATGTCTATCAGTTTGCCGGTGGCCATGGGAGTGGGTTCCACTTCACCGTTGATGGTAGTCATAAAGTCGGTCGGAGAAGTGGGGAACAGACCGTGCTTGCCGTCTATTATGTAGGAATGGCCGAAGAAGACCGGGGCATGAATTCCATATTCAGTCCGGCTATGCCATGCAATGCTTCGGAGTAAAGGTTTGTCTACGTTTACGCTAAGGGTAGAAACCGCCGTCACGGGCTTCTCCTGTCAACTTTGTATTCGAAGTTGTATTCGGGATATTCCAGTATGACGTCGATCCGGTTATGTTCTTTATCCGGCATACGCTCGACGAACTTTGGCAACTTGTCCCATTGTCCGGGTGTCGGATTCATGCGGACATCTCCGTTGGTAGCGGTGCGGATGCCGTGATGAATGATTTCTACGGCACTGATCTTGGAATCATCGAAGGTAGCATCGTATAGGTTGCTGAATACGAAGAAGTTCAACCCGCGTGTTTCGAAGTAGTTAGAGTCATTTAATGCCAGATGGCTGTTGCGGGAAAAGGAGGTACTTTTCCCGCAACCGGTGAATATCAGGCATCCCACTACTCCCATACAAAGAATGATTGCTTTTAATTTCATACTATTCATTTTCGTAATCGGTTCACTTATCAAATAATTAATCATGCGAATCAGGAGTTGAATTGATTCATATCTTTTTCGGTTATGAGGGAAAGTTGACGAGTTAACAAGTTGACAAGGTTCCATGCGGCATAGAAGCATTGCGCAGCCCCTTGTTCCCTTGTCACTCGTTAACTGGTTTCCTTCCTTTCTTTTCCGTTATAAATCAAATTCAGCCCCTGATTCACATAAATAACTAATCTTTAATTATTTGCCCATCCGTTAAGCTGATGAAGTTCTTTGTTTAAGTCTATAACATCTTTTGGGAATGGAAGTATTCATGTTTACCCTTTACGAAGCCATAAGAGCTTGCAGGTAAATTTTGATCTACTGATAAAGGATGAGTCAACTCAGCACGTAGATGATGTTCTTTTCCATAGTATGGTGTACCTTGGATAAAGAAGTCGTCATACAGTTGCGGAACCTGATCAACGACAGCATCCTGACACTCTTTAGCAATGCCCCAACGAACGATGTCGTGAAAACGGCAAGTCTCGAACCAAAGTTCGTACTGCTTTTCATCGCGAAGAGTCTGAGTTGTGAGTTCTGTTTCAGGAGCTTCTGCACGTTTCTGAATAGCATTCAGATATTTTTACCTTCATCCAAATTACCTGTTTCAGACAAGCCTCTGCATAAAGCAGATACGCTTCTCCCAATCTGGCGATACGGAATGATGCAGAGTTATGAGTATCGCTAATAGTCATATTGCGGTCGTTAGGAGATTCTATATTCTTGACTTCCATATATACGCCATGTGCGAACAGGCCTTCTGTACTCTTGATACCACGTTTGGGGTCTTTTTTCTTGTCGGCAAGAGACATCATTTCCGTCAGCATCGAAATCCGTTTCCCAACCGCAGAGTTTAGAATCGTATAAGAATTCGTCCGGAGTAAGGAATGTAGCTTTGCGACGCGGACCGTCACCATCATTTTGATACATCTTTTCGGCAAACTTCCAGTTGATGGCACCACCGCCCCAACCATCGTTAGCGCCGCAGATGGATGCGCGAGAGCCTAAGCGGTCATAACGCCAGTTCAATACGTTGTTTGTCATCCAACGGCCACGTTGGATATTACCCCAAAAACCTTTATCAATGTTACCGAAGCAGTTCGCCTCGAAGATTTTTTCTTCGCAGCCATTACCCTCTACATGGAATAGGTCACGGAAACGATTTCCCGGAACAAGTGCATAGTTGGGAGATTCAACCAAAGGCTTAAGATTCCTCTCTGCACGAGCCATATCGCCGGCGAATACGGCAGACTTACCCGCTACGAAATATGCAAAACCTTTTGTTACTTTAAAAAGCACCTTCTACATCATTAGGACCTTTACGTGAGTCAAGATCATTTACAGCTTCTTCACACTCGGAAGCACACCACTCAAGCAGAGATTTTGGCTTTCGACATTGGTAGGCCTGTCATCGGCGCCAAGCAGTTTGTCGACTTTTGGAGGACACTGGAATGTAAGAGCAGCCATCATGTGGCAATAAGCGCGCGTAACACGCGGGCCTCTGCAACACAACGAGCCATAATCGTACTTGCAGCCGGATCTACGTATGTTATTACAAGGTTACTTGCATAAATAGATTTATAGTAACGTGCTGATATAATTCTTTTAGAGCAGCGTTGCCTGTATCATAGCGGAACTCATCGAATACACGTATATCCATGTGGTCAACATAATCTGTACCGGCGGAGAAAACATCATCTGCTGAATAATTGAGTAAAGTGAACTGCGGCTGATAGATTCCGGCAGACGAACATACATTGTCAGGAACTGCGCATAAGCGGCAGTCATAGCATCAATAGCATCTTGATCGGTTTTATAGAAGTTTTCAGTAGAGCTAACAGCCTTCTGCTCGATGTTCAAACGACTTTCATCGCAAGATGTGCAGAACAGTGCGGCACATACCGCAAACGAATATATATATTTTTTCATTTTCGTCAGTATTAATGGTTGGTTTAAATGTTACATTAAGACCAAATGTCATCTTGCGCATTGTAGGATATGCGCCGGCATCCAAGACCTACATTATTGCCACTTTGAAGCAATTTCAGGGTCCAAGACCCGATGATACGATGTAAATGTGAAGAAGTCATCAAGGACACGTGCTAACGAAGGTTCTCTTATAAATACCTTTTTTGTGATAGACTTTGCAATGTGTATCCTAATTGCAATGCTAATCTTGAAGTATGATCCGTCAAATACAAGAGCAGAAGATGACCAGTAGATTTTATCACCTGCAATTGTGTTAAGACTGGGCATATTACCCTTCTTGGCTTCATCGTAGAAATGCTTGGAGATATTGTTAGCCTGTGCGGTACATACCGTAGTAGACATCATTTCCTACCGTACCTGTACCGAATACCGAGAAGTCGAAACCCTTGTACTCAAGATTGATTGTAATACCGTATGTAAGATCCAGGAATACCTTTACCGATATTGAATAGGTCTTCATCACCCGGAGTTAATGTCTCATTGCCTTCTTTGTCAAGATAAAGAGGCTGTCCTTCTTGAATTTTACCTATATTTGTAACCACGCATATACCATACCGGCATGTCTTGTTCGAAGTTGGTGTATATAGTATTGTTTCACCTACTACTTCCACCCGATATACGTGTGATACGGTCATCAGGTAAGTTACTTCATTCTTCAATGTTGCAAAGTTGCCTGATACTGAGTAATTCCAGCCTGCCTATGTTGCCTTTATAAGTTGCTTCAAACTCAAAACCTTTTGTTCTGTACCTCACCTGCATTGATCATCTGCCATGAAGATACACTGTCTCCAGGCAGACATGGAGCGTCTACAAGAGAAGGTCTTTGGTCGTTTCTTATAGTAGTCCATGCTGATTGTCAACATCGTTGAATAAACGTAAAGTCAAGACCGAAGTCCAGCTGGTCGGAAGTTTCCCAAGTGAGGTTAGGTTAGCCAAACCGCTTGGCATGCGGAACCATTTGTAACAGTTGTACCATTACTATATTGATACCACTGGCCACCAGTTGCAATAGAAGAAGAATATTTATAGCCGCTAAGTACATTAATATTACCGTTACGTCCCAAGATGCAGCTTGGCAAATGAAACAATGTTATCAGGAACTAAATTTTAAAGAACTTCTCATTACTGAGTGTCCAGCCTGCTGATAATGATGATGGAAGTAACCCCAACGTTTATCTGCTGGAAGTTTTGAGGTATCGAATGCGTCAGCACGGAAATTGGCTTGCAGGCTATAGCGATCGTCATAAGTATATCCTAAACGGCCGAAGTATGAAATGCTTGAGGACTTACCCGGTGTTCCACTGAATGTACGGGAAACTTTATCTGATACAAGTACACAATCCAAGTAACGGAAATTTTTCTTCGTATGAAGAAAGCAATTCTTCACCTGACGCACCTGCTGTCGTGCCGTTACTTTCGCTTTGGATGTATGACGATATACCTGCCATTGCCGAAATGCTGTGCTTGCCGATTGAAGTCATGTAGTTGGCAAAAGTTCTCCCACTGATAGTATAGGCCGTTGCTTGTAGTCTGAGCTGATAGAGTATTTGGTATCACTTACACGACCGGTAATATAAGGTTCTGCGTAGCTGTAAGTATTGCCCTGAGTAATGCGAGTACCAAAACGAGAAGTAAAAATGTAAAGCCCTTGAATGGGGTCAGGTTTGCGAAGAACGTACTATGTACATTGATGCCGCCATTTTTATTGTTAGCATTCTTGTCACGCTGTGCAAATGGAGTGCCACCGGCAAGTTCCGTATTAAAGTATGAAGTAGCATACATACCCCTGTCATCGCCGTAGAAACGATAGTTTGTATCAGAAGTTCCATTCTGAACTGCGTCATAAACAGAACCTGTGGCAGCGAGATATTGACTGCGGTCTGTCCAGTGTGTAGGAGTCAGAGGATCCATTACAAGAAGCATTTCAAAAGCAGAGCCGTAACCATATTCTGATACGCTGCCTCTACGCCATTTCTCTATAGAAGTGTTGGTACCTACCTGCAACCAGGGTTTTATTTTATAATCAGCATTAATCTGAGCGGTTAAGCGTTCGTAGTAGTCGTTTTTGCCTTTTACGATACCATCCTGATTAACGTATGTGAGGTTTGCAAAATACTGCCCTTTGTCATTGCTACCCTGGAATGAAAAGAGTGCTGCTTGCTCCAAGAAGTTCCCATAAACTCGTCGAACCAATTTGTATCAGTATTTTGATCCCAATTATAGTCGCGAATAGCATCCGACATGGCAGCCTCGACGTTATATCCTTGCATGCCCATCCAGTCCTTGAATTCTTCCGCATTCAATAATTGTGGAACATGTCCAAGTTGGTTCATAGTATAACGTACATTATATGTGATCTTGCCGGTACCTTTTCCTCCCCCATTCTTGGTTGTGATAAGTACTACACCGTTACCTGCTTCAGAACCATAGATTGCTGCGGATGCGGCATCTTTTCAATACTTCCATAGACTCGATCAAGCCTGGATCAAGATACTGGATGCTTGAAACCTTCAAACCATCCACAATCAAGAGAGGACCAATATTTCCGGAATTGGAGGAATAACCACGTACACGGATTTCAGCACCGCTACCCGGAGCACCTGATGAATTCAAGATTTGAATACCTGCGGCTTTACCTTGAAGGGCGGCGGCAGCGTCGGTTGTTGCCAAAGCCTTTAAGGTCTTTAGAGTTAACCGAGGCAACAGCACCTGTCAGGTCACTCTTTGCGCTGAACACCATAACCTACAACCACAACCTCATCAAGCACTTGTGTATCTTCTTCCAAACGACAGTTGATTACGCTACGGCCATTGACTTTAACAGTCTGCGTTTTTGTAGCCTATAAAAAGAAGCGGTAAGGGTAGCATTACTGTTACTGTTACCTGAATAGAGTAATTACCATTGAGATCGGTAATACGACCGTTGCTGGTTCCTTCTTCAAGAATAGCCACACCGATCATTGGCTCAGAATCATTGGCTGAGACAACAGTACCCTTTGATTTGGATTTGCGCTGATGCTGATATGCACGTAAAAAACACAAGCACAAGCATAAACAGAAAAGGAATCTTCTGAATTTTCTGGACTACATTTTTCATCATAATTAGTTTAAGAATTAATAATTGCGTTTTTTATTCATCATTAGCTACCGCTACAATAGTTCTCTAGCCATCATCATACATACATTTCATAGTTTTTAATTATTTAAGATTAATATAAAAAAGGCAATTCATTTTTTAATTTTGAATCGGCAAGACAACTGCTGAGTCGCATTATTAATTCAAACTGATTGCCTGAGCCGATTCGTTATTTTTGAGTGGAATTACCCGGTAATAGTACTTTAGAGTAATAGGGCTTGTTCCTAATGATCGCGGAAATTCCATTTGGAGTTATCGCTGTTCATATCGAATTCGCCGAGAAGGAGTGCTGTCACCTACGGATGCCAGAACCAATTCCTTGTCAGTTCGGCACTTCTTTGGGCATGATCCGGTAGGTGCCGTCTGTCAACTGGTCGATTCGCCACAGTTGCTCGGGGCCCCCGTGAACTCAGGCACTGTCACGACTTCAGCATCTGCTGTGGCAGCCAATGCGCGATTGGTTCCTTCAATCACAATTTTGTAATAAGGGCCACCCAGATATCCGCCTCCATCGGGTACGGCAGTAATGGTCCACTTCTGATGAGGACGGAACATATAATCACCGATTCTTACGTTGATTTTTCCTTGTGGCCAAGTCTCGATCACATCTTCCAACGTCTGCGATTTCAAAGGTACGACGGGCGTGTCGTCTTTTCCCAGAAGCGGTGTCTGGTATATTCCATACGTACAAAATCAACGGCAAGTTCAAAGGGCATACCCTCTACGTTCGGATTCAATCTCATACGTTCCCTCTTTGAAGACCTCGCCGGCAACGGGCCAGCCGTTCTTCCATAAAAGCGGGCGTATGCCCAGCACACTGCGGCCACCCCTGGTCGAAATCGGCTTCAAAGTGGCATGACATCTTCTCTATCCGTCGGCTACTTTGAAAAGCCCGAAGTGTCCCGGACCGGTTTGGCGGTTACCTGCGGCAATCACCATCTTGCCACCGCCTTCCAGCATTTTTCTTCCCATATTATCGACATACGGCCCCGTCACTTTGCGCGAACGGCCGACAACAATATTGTAGGTGGAGTTCGACCATCGCAGCAAGTGCCGTGTGTTCCCAGAAGATAATACCAGCCGTCACGATAGATCAGATCGGTTGCTTCACAGTCAATGGCGATGTCGATTTTTTGTTGCCCTCCATCCGTTTGCCGGTTGCGGGGTCGAGTTCTACAAGCCTGATAAAGCCGAAATACGTGCCGTAAGACAACCACAAGCGTCCGTCTGTCGGGTCGAGCAGAAGTCCGGCATCAATGGCATCGCAATCTTCATCATTCACTGAAGAGGCCACTTCTATAGGCTCCGTATATTTAAAATCCGGGGAATTGGGGTCTAAGGTTTTATTCACATGGTTAATACTTTACCGCTGTGTCCTCCACCGAGTCCTCCTCCTGTGGCACTGTAAGCAATCAGGTAGCGGTCACCGATTTTCACGGCATCGGGCGCGGCGCCTCCGCCGGGTCTTACTCCGCCACCGTTCCATGTCCAGCCGTCTTCAGATATCAATCCGCCCCACCTGTGCCGAAAGTATAATATTTACCATCGCACTCCATGATAGTGGACGGGTCGTGGATGTATGGAGTGCCGATTTGTGCAATTGCTTTTTCAGATGTCAATACAAACATCAGGGCTGCCGTGCCCAGAAGTATAGCTTTTGTTTTCATGATCATTTATAGCTGATAGTAATGTTGTTAACGGGTGTTCCATTCTCATTGAGGAAGCGAACACAGAAATCACTCATTCCGGGACCGTTGATGATGGCTCCGCGAATGATGTTCTTGCCCTTCTTTAAAGTCAGCCGGCGCGAAAGGCAGTCATCCTTGACCATACGCCGGTCGCCCGAAAGAATAACAGCCTCCTCACCGTTCAGCCACCACATGGATGCGGAGTTGGAACCCTACTGACATCCGGATGTTCTCCATGTCTTCGGGACATTCTATGACTGTGACTGCCCAGAACAGCACGCCGTACACTTGTTTCTTCAGGCCGGAGGCGAAACGGAAGAGCTCTTTACGTTGAACAGCTTACTGTCGAGCGCGTGCCAGGTTAGCTTTTGTTTGCCTACTTTCACTTTATCCCCGTCTTTGGGCAGAACTGTGAATTGATTGGGAAATACTCGGTTGCAAATGCTTCGCGAATGTAACTGTCGGTAAAGACCGTGTTGGAACGGTTGGGCTTGTCGATGGGTTCCAGCAACAGCCAGCGCTGGATAAAGCCCTCACTGTCGGGTGACATCGTATTCGTGGTTGCCGGAGAAAAGTAGTCTGACAACCGGGGACGCTTCATTCTTTTGAGCATAGCCATGTAAACCCATCATAGCCGCGATACAAGCCGCCAACAATGATTTTCGATGGAAGATATTCATCGTTATAGTCTGTTTTATTGATTATACATTATTTCGTTTTAAATAATAGAGGAACAAACTCTTTCAGACATCTGCGCCAGGTCAGGGAACTCGTGGGCAGTGCCCGGAGACTCATAATAGATTGTATTGATTCCTGCGGCCTGCAAGCCGTCACTGAGGTTCTTGGTTCTTTCGGGATGTTCTTCCGAACCGATGCCCAGGAAGAAGACGTGTACTTTGTCGTTGAATGCTTTACGGTTTTTGAATACCCCGCCGTACACGGTATCGAGTTGCTTCAGATCGATGCTGCCTGCTCCGCTGAATCCGCCGATATAGGCAAACTTATCCAAGTTGTTCAAGGTAGTGTTGAAAGTAAGAAGTCCGCCCCAGGAAAGTCCGGCCATAGCACGGTTGTCCCTATCAGTCAGTGTTCGGAAATTGGATTCGATATGAGGAATGATTTCATTCACTAAGATAGCAGGAAATTCTGCACCGAATCTTTTTCTTGCACCGTCAGGAGTTTCACCTGGATTGGTCTTGAACACCTCGATATTGCCATTGTCCATGACTACGATCATTGGTTTGGCTTTACCTTCGGCAATCAGGTTATCCATAATGAAATTCATCTTGCCCTGGTTTGCCCAACTCGTTTCGTTTTCTCCCATACCATGTTGCAGGTAGAGCACCGGATACTTTTTGGTATGGTTCTTGTCATATTCCGCCGGAGTATAGACGATACATCTGCGCCATTCTTTGCGGATATCAGAGTAGTACCAGCTTTGGCTGATCAGCCCGTGAGGCACGTTCTTGATGGAATAGTAGTCCACACCTTTCTCCGGGATTTCAATACCGCTTACCCATTTGCCCATACCGAAGAACGGTTTGCCATTGGGATCGGCGGCACTTACTCCGTCTATTATAACCTGATAGTAGTGGGAAGCCTATTACTTCAGGTTCTTTTGATACGAGCGACCAATATCCGTCTGCCTCTTTGGTCATTTCACCTCGAAACTGATTTCTACTTTCTGGGCGTTGGGAGCGTGTATTCTGAAGTGCACACGTCTGTCCTCACCTATGCGGGGATAATCAGCCCCGTTGATGTTATGCTCATTGGGAGTGGTTCCTGCCGGAAAATCTTGTTGCTGGGCATTCATAGTGAATGGGAACACTAACAAAGAAGAAAAAATAAGTTTCAATACATTTTCATAAGCATTAGAATAAATTATATATAAAATTAATGATTCAGTGAATTTGTCTATTCAGTGGATGTTGAGCGTAAAATTACTATGCTAATGCTTTGTGCTGGATTACTATTTTGCTTTCGGGAGGATTTTTTAGAGGATAAGATTATACAAAGATAGATTCCGTTTATTTCGATGCAGCCCGTGAGTTGGGCACTCTGCTGGGGCAGCGGCAAATTCGCCTGATTAATGGTGCGGGAAATATGGGACTGATGTCCGCTGTGTCCGATGCGGCACTCCGGGCAGGGGGAGAGGTGACGGGCGTCATTCCCCGCTTCATGGTGGAGCAGGGATGGCATCACACCGGACTTACCCAACTCGTGGAAGTGGAAAGCATGCACCAGCGGAAAAAGACAATGGCCGACCTGAGCGATGCCGTCATCGCCCTGCCCGGTGGTTGCGGCACCCTGGAAGAACTGCTGGAAATCATCACTTGGAAGCAACTCGGACTGTATCTGAACCCGATTGTGATACTGAATGTCAAGAACTATTTCGACCCTCTGCTCGATATGCTCCGACAGGCGGTGGACGAAAACTTCATGCGTACGCAGCACGGTGCCATCTGGCATGTGGCGCAGACACCGCAGGAAGCCGTGGAACTGATATATACCACTCCCTTGTGGGACGCCTCCATCCG